>Ga0172380_10000198_pt1 | contig 130457 bp, 134 predicted proteins | sample Leawe162metaG_FD_119747 | JGI IMG/M metagenome (GOLD analysis project Ga0172380, IMG submission 119747) | Leachate microbial communities from a municipal landfill in Southern Ontario, Canada - Leachate well 162 metaG | ecosystem: Engineered > Solid waste > Landfill > Unclassified | place... | reverse complement strand
TTGGTCTAGGGCTTATTGGGTTTGTGTGTGCGGTTGGTGCACAGGCCTCCCTCGTTCGGGCCGCGATTATGGGAATGCTTGTTGTTGTGTCCAGTGCGCTTGGCCGTCCTTCGGCAGCACGGAATGCAATTGTGTTTGCGGCTGTTGTAATGGTGTTGGTTGACCCATTTATTTTGACTGACGACATCGGTTTTCAACTTTCGTTTCTGGCGACTATTGGCATTGTTATTTTTTATCCACGGCTTGAAGTTTACGCAGAGTCACTACCAACCTTATTTGGCGTGCGAGAGGCTTTCCTTTTAACGGTTTCAGCGCAGCTGTTGGTAACACCATTACTGGTGTGGCATTTCGGGCGCTTGTCATTCATTGCGCCAATCGTGAATGCGGTTGTTGCTCCGTTTATCCCCTTTATTATGCTTTTTGGGGCCTTAGGTGCGGCTGGTGCATTTATTGCGGTGCCGCTCGGTCAGCTTTTGGGGCTACCTGCCTGGATGGCGTCACAATTTGTGCTTTGGATCATTCAATATACCGCACAGGTGCCGTATGCGGCCGTACTCGTGCCAGCGGTTTCCATCATTCCTTTGTTTATTGTAAACGGCGTAGTCATTTGGTATTTACTACGTCGACCAGTGTTTCTCATTGCAAATAAATAGTAGACGTGGTTACATGGCTGCATTCTGACGCAGGAGGTGTGGTATGGCGGAGAAAGAAAGAAAAGAAGAGTTTGATGGTGATTCGAGTGGGCACTGGGGGCTGGGACTGATCCTGGTTTTCCTGCTGCTACTCGCAGCGTCACTGTCGCCGTTCCGAAAGGAGCGACGGTAAGAAGAGGGGGTCGTCGGCATCGCGCTGACGACCCCCACTAAATTTATACGCCTAATGCAAAACGAACGTCTGGGTTAATTCGTTCGCGCGTCCAGGGTGGCGTGAAGGTAATGGTGATAGTTACTTTTCCAATATGAGGAAGGGTGCCAACGATTTCGTGAACGTTTTTCACTATTTCCTCAGCCGCCGGGCAGTGCGGCGTTGTAAAGGTCATAGTAATCATAACGTTGTGTTCAGTATCAATTTTAACGTCGTACACGAGACCCAAGTCAACAATACTCACCATGAGTTCAGGGTCCATGACTTTTCTTAAAGCAGCGTAAATGGTTTCTGTAGTAACTGCTTCGTCAGGTGTGGGGGCTTCAATAGTTTTTAGAGCCGCGGTAAGCGCTTGCCACGGCGTGAGAACGCAGCCACGCCGACTGAAACGAGTTTTGGCGCCTGCAAAAATAAGTAATCGTTTATCTGGTGCTACTATCGTGCCCGTGAGCCAATGAGTAAGTGCAGCCGCCGTAGTGAGTGCCTCATTTGTTGCTTTTCCGTTTACCACATCACACAGTATGTCTGCGCTGGCCAAAGAAATTACGCAGCCAGTGCCTGTAAACGTTACGGTTAGCGCACCCGTCGCGTTTGGTTTGGCGTGAATGGTATAGTGGTCACCACACGAGCGGTTATGTATGGTGGCAGATAGAGCATTTGTTTGTTCACCAAAATTTCGCGGTCGTCGCGCTCGCTCCAGAATAGTTTCTTGATACAAGCCGCTGTTCTCCATAGTTATCGTTTGAGTTCACCAAGACTTTCGTCGAGCGCGGCCACGAAGGCAAGTATGTCTGCTTCGGTTGTGTAGCAGCCAACCGAAACCCGAAGCGAGCCCGTTGGTAGGCCAAGTGCCTCGTGAAGTGGCTCTGCACAATGGTCGCCAGCCCGAACATAAAAGTCTCGTTCTGCGAGTAGCGCCGCCATATCGTGTGGGTGCGCGCCGTGAGCGGTGAAGCTAACGATACCGGCGTGAGTGGTGGGCGAACCAAGAACAGTTACTTCTGGTAGGCCGGCCAGCTGCTTCGTTAGCAAATTTGCTAAGGCTGACTCTTCAGTAGCAATGCGTGGCATGCCGATAGTAGAGAGGTACTGCATGCCGGCTGCCATGCCAATGGCGCCAGCTACGTTTGGGGTACCTGCTTCAAAGCGATGCGGCGTGTTTTGAAATGTCGCGCCGCCAATCTTCACGGTTTCAACCATGCGGCCGCCGACCAAATATGGTGGTAGCTCGTTAGCGATGTGCTGCTTCAAGTAAAGAAATCCAATGCCAGCTGGCCCGTAGGCTTTATGTGCACTGGCTACGTAGGCATCAGCACCTAAGGCAATGACATCAATTGGGTAGTGACCGATAGCCTGGGCGCCATCAACAACAACGAACGCACCAACGGCGTGTGCCGCTGCTGCAATACGTGCTATCGGGAGTACGGTGCCCATAACGTTAGAAATGTGCGTTATGGCAACAATTTTTGTTTTCGCCGACAAGTGCGACTCCAATGTGGCAAAATCAATATCTCCTCGAGCTGTTGTTTTCACCACAGCGAGTTTGGCGCCAGCTGCTCGGCAGACTCTTTGCCACGGCAGTAAATTTGCGTGGTGCTCAAGTACGGTGACAACGACTTCATCACCTTCTTGTAAATGCCGCCGACCGTACGTTTCAGCAAGTAGGTTAAGGCCAGCTGTAGCGCCACTCGTAAATATAATGTCGTCTATGGATTCAGCATGAATAAACGCTCGCACCGTTTCTCTTGCCGCCCGGTAGGCGAGTGCTGCATCTTCAGCAGTTTTATAAAGCCCAGCATCAACTGCGCCCATGCCCTGCTCCATTGCTTTCCGTACAGCATCAATGACGACGTTTGGCGTTGGAGTGGTAGCCGCGGCATCAAGGTATGTTATTTGTTTTCCGTCGATTCGAAGCGACGGAAAATCGTCGGCTAGTATTCTAGGTTGTGTGGACATAATTTTGTGTGACCCATTCGTTTACTCTCCTTTTCATAGCGACTAGTTTATCTGCCGGTGCAGCACTGTAGCAGAGCGTGGCAAAGCCACTCAGCATGAGACGCGTTGCGGCTAAGGCATCAATCCCTCGGGTCGCACAGTAAGTAATAGCGGCCTGGTCGAGCGGTCCGGTGGCAGCGCCGTGTTTGCAAGCGACATCATCCACCGCCAAGGTGAATTCTGGTTTAACCTTTACGCGTGCGCTTGGGGACAGCAGTAGAGAGCGAAATTGAATATCGGCGTCGGAGCCTGAACCAGCTTCAGTAATGGTGGCGAGACCATTTACAGCAATACTACTGTTGTTGTTTGCAACACTGTGCACCGTTAGACGGCTTACGGTGTTTGGCGCCTGATGCATAACGGTGACTACGAGTTCAGCTTGCTCGTCGTTTTTAGAGAGCAGAAGGGCGGCAATAGTTGCTGATGCATTTTCACCGGCTAGGGTTATAGCTAGTGTTTGTACGCCAGAACCAATGAGCAGTATGGAGACATAGTAGTGGGCGTTAGCGGCGACGGTAATACTCGTTGTTTTGTCAGTCGGAGCAGTGATAAGTTCACGTACTACGTCGTTTGCTAACACAGAGCGCGATGCTTGTTCGCTAATACTCATAAGGAATTTTTCACAACAACACCATTCGCTATTGCATACGTGCCGTGGGTATCGAGCCGCTTTAGGAGCGCGTCGTAGTGAGTGATGATGAGAAATGCTGTGCCATTTTTCTGAGCGGCAGTGATTACGTTGACGAGTGTTTCTAACCCCGCCGCGTCTAACCCAGAGTCTGGTTCGTCTAAAATTGCCAAACGTGGTTCAAGCAGTAAGAGCTGCAGTAGCTCGCTACGCTTTTTTTCACCACCCGAGAGCCCTTCGTTAACGCCACGCATAGTAAGCATTTCTGAAAATCCGAAACGACTGCTTACTGCTCGGACGTGTTCTAAAAAGGGAAGCGGGTCAAAGGGCGTCTTTTTTTGTGCAATGCGTACCTCGTTTACGGCAGTACGCAGAAATTCAATCGTGCTTACGCCTGGAATTTCTGGTGGGTGTTGAAAGCTTAAAAATAAACCAAGCCGTGCTCTGAGTTCTGGTGGAAGCTTCGTAATGTCTTCATTGTCCCAGACAATCGTTCCGCTAGTAATTGTAGCTGCTGGTGAGCCAGCCAAGGCAAGCGAGAGTGTGCTTTTTCCCGCTCCATTTGGTCCAATGAGGATATGCGTTTCGTTCGCTGGAATAGTGAGCGACACGTCTTTAAGAATAGGAACGTCGTTAACGGCAACGCTCAGATTATTGACAGTGAACATATTAAGCAACCGTACCAACGAGCGTAAGCGCCAATAGCCGTTTCGCTTCTACGGCAAATTCCAACGGTAAGTGTTCAGTTACTTCTCGGCAGTACCCATTCACGAGGAGTCCAACAGCTTCGTCAGTGCGAATGCCACGGCTCGCGAGATAAAACAGCTGATCAGCACCTAGTTTTGTTGTTGTAGCTTCGTGGCCAACGCGAGCCGTTGGTGTTCTGACGTCGAGCGTGGGGAAGGTGGCGGCATGCGCCCGAGGTCCAATAATAAGCGAGTCACACTGCGCATGACTCTGTGCATTTTCTGCAGTTGGTGCAATGGCCGCTAAACCGCGATACGTACTGGTGCTATTTCCCGCCGCAATGCTTTTTGCAATGATGGTACTTTTTGTTCGTTTACCACGGTGAATCATTTTGGTGCCAGTGTCTGCCTGTTGATGTCCGGCGGTGACTGCTACTGAATAGAACGCGCCCTCAGAGTCGTCAGCATCAAGCAGCACGCTCGGGTATTTCCAGGTAATAGCCGCACCCGTTTCTACTTGTGTCCAAGATATTTTTGCTCGTGTTCCAGCGCAGCGACCTCGTTTGGTAACGTAGTTCAAGACCCCGCCTGTGCCATGTTCGTCACCGGGGTACCAGTTCTGTACGGTTGCATAGCGAACGGTTGCATCCTTGTTGGCAACAATTTCTACCACTGCTGCGTGTAGTTGCTGCGTAGTTCGTTTTGGTGCCGTACAGCCCTCGAGATAGCTCACTTCGCTTTGAGCATCCGCCACAATAAGTGTCCGTTCGAATTGGCCAGTTTCGGCGTCATTCATACGAAAGTAAGAAGATAAGTCGAGCGGGCACTTCACCCCCTTTGGAATGTAGACGAACGTGCCGTCGCTCATCACTGCGGCGTTGAGAGCTGCGTAGAAATTGTCATTCGGTGGCACAACTGAACCAAGGTATTGCTTCACGAGGTCGGGATGCTTTTGAACGGCTTCACCAAATGAGCAAAAAATAACGCCGTACGTGCGGAGCTCTTCTTGGTATGTGGTGGCAATGGAGACACTGTCGAGTACGGCGTCCACCGCCACATTCGCCAGGTGCTTTTGTTCAGTGAGCGGTATGCCGAGCTTTTCAAACGTATCGCGAATACTCGGGTCTAGGTCGTCGAGGCTGCCAAGCCGTGGTCGTTTTTTTGGCGCAGCGTAGTAACGCATGCTTTGGAAATCTATGGCGGGAAGTTGCGCATTTGCCCAGCGTGGTTCGGTCATGGTGAGCCAATTTCGGTAGGCCGAAAGCCGCCATTGCAGCAGCCAATCTGGTTCATTGCGTCGGCTACTAATCTCACGAATGGTTTCTTCGGTTAGGCCAAGTGCCACGCGGTCACTTTCAACCGCACTTGAAAAGCCGAATTGGTAGTCAACAACTGATGGTTTTATGGGGTTTTTATATTGCATATCCGGTAGACAAGTGTAGCAAGGCAAGAGGCCGTTGGTAAGACAGCTTTTCCTTGACCATTACTCTAGTTCTTGTTAAAAAAAGGTGTCCAAAACAATTTCCGACGCCGTTACAACGGCACGAGGAGGGAACATGAGAAGTTACAGCGAAACTGAGCCGCCCATTTTGCTCCTGCTCTGCGTCTGGGCAGTTCTGGCACCGATTAGCGAGTATCTCATGATCTCGCCCATCCCCAGCAGTGTCGGCCACGTTTCGGCCATTTGGGTGTCGAGCTTCATCATGGGTGTTTTTGCCTGGGTTGTCTGCGGCATGCTCATTGGTGATTGCCTGCGCCGAATATCGGTGCCGCACGTGGTCTTGATTCACTTGGCCACGGCTCTCATCATCAGCGTCGCGCTCGTCGGACTCGGTCGGGAAGTCATCGAGCACTTCGCCATTCAGGTCGACTGGATGACTGCAGTGCCTCGAGTGAATCGATGGTATCTGTACGTTGTCACGTGCCTGATGATGGTCATGGCGCCAATTCACGAGCCCTGAGGAGGGCAAGTCGACATCGCACTCGCCGCCGACGTTTGGGAGAAACGTCGGCGGCGAAGTCAATTATAAGTGTGTTGCTTCATTGAGTAGCCTCGGCTACTCTGATTTTATGTTTGGAAAAAAAGAGACACCAGAAAGCTATCTTGATCACGCCGCAGCCACGCCTTTAGCGCCGGATGTGTTGGCCGTCATGGCGCCATATTTTTCAGAACGGTTTGGTAATCCGTCGAGCGTACACAAGCTTGGGCGCCAAGGGCGGGTGGCGCTGGAAGCTGCTAGGCGAGCAGTGGCTGAACACTTGGGTGCGCATGAAGATGAAATTGTGTTCACGTCGGGTGGTACGGCTAGCGACAACCTGGCCATTGTTGGTTCTGTTCGTACAGTGGTAAAGCCGCACGTCGTTACCACAGCCATAGAGCATCAAGCCGTGCTGCAGCCTTTGGAATATTTAGAGGCACGTGGCGAGGTAACCGTAACAAGGTTATCGGTTGACCACGATGGTTTGGTCGCCGCAGAGGCGGTTATTGCCGCCGTTCAAAAAAACACTGTGCTCGTGTCAGTGATGTACGCTAATAATGAAATCGGAACCATTGAACCAATTGTTCAAATTGGCAAGTTACTGCGACGTTTAAATATCGAAAGAGCGTCGTCTGATTTGCCGCTCGTTCGTTTTCATACTGATGCGTGTCAGGCAGTGCAGTACTTACCACTCGACGTTGAGAAATTAGGCGTTGACCTGCTCACGTTAAATGCGGGAAAAATATATGGGCCGAAAGGTGTTGGCGCTTTGTTCGTGCGCCGAGGGGTAGAGCTGGCGCCACTAACCATTGGTGGCGGGCAAGAGCAGGGGCTCGTTGCCGGCACGGAAAATGTGGCTGGTGCGGTTGGTTTAGCGGCGGCGATGGACTTTGTGCACAATGGCCGTGGCTCAGAGATAGAACGGGTGACAAAATTGCGTGACGAACTCATGGCTGGTCTCGAGAAACTTTTTCCTGATGCAGTACTTACCGGTAGCCGCACAGAGCGTTTGCCTAATCATGTGAGCCTGGCACTACCTAATCTGGATGCCGATCCGGCAGTTGTATACTTAAGCGAACAGGGAATTCACTGCGGTACTGGGTCAGCGTGCGAGAGTAGTAAAGGCCGACCGTCGCATGTACTACTGGCGTGCGGTTTAGCAGAAAAATTTTTATCGGGTTCACTTCGCTTTACCCTTGGTCGCAGTACCACAGCCGCGGACATTACGCGGGTGCTAACGGTGCTCCCAGAAGTAGTGAAATTAGTACCACCAATTAAGGTTTTTTCAGAAAACCGATAGCCTTTTGCTACTCAGTAACCGGGTGTATAGTCAGCCTATAAGCTTTAACTAATCAGCAATAGTATGGCAAAACTTTACGAAGGGAAGCCCCTGCCGTTCAAAGAGTCGCTTATTGGTATTTCAGACAAGACCATGGCGCTTCATCACGATATCCTCTACATGGGATACGTAAAGAAGAAGAACGAGATAGCAGATGCGTTGGAAGGTTTTGAAAAAGGGGAGAAGGACCTGGCCGGAGCGAATCAGACGTACTCAGAACTTCGCGCCTTGAAGGACGGTGAAACATTTGCCACGAACGGCGTGTACCTTCATGAATATTATTTCAACGTGCTCGGGAGCGACGGTAAAGCGAGCGGCGCGCTGCTCGATGCGCTTATTGAGAAATTTGGTTCACTTGAAAATTTTGCCGCGTACTTCAAAGCCTGTGGTATGGCCGCACGCGGTTGGGCGGTGCTCGCTTGGGACACACACGAGGCAGCGTTGAAAGTTTACACTGGTGATGCGCACAACCAAGGCGGGGTGTGGGGCGCTATTCCAGTTATCACGCTCGACGTCTATGAACACGCTTACTTCATTGATTACGGCTCAGACCGCAAAGCGTACATCGAAGACTATATGAAGAATTTAAACTGGGTGGCGGCGAACGTGGTGTTTGAGGCAGCTCGTCTAGTGAAGCGATAATTTCTCATTTGTTTGGTTGCTGTGCAGGAACATTGCACCAAAAAACATTGGCACAAAAGCTGATAGTTGCCAGATTGTTGGGGCGTTGTTGAGTAGGAGCCACGCAAAGAGAAGGGTGAGAAGAGGGGAAAGGAAAGAGAGGGCATTCGCTTTCGTAACGCTGATGCGATGGATGCCCTCGATCCATAAAAGTTTACTGAGGCCAAAGAGCAAAAGCCCGCTTACAACAAGGTAGGGTGCTGATTTCCAAATAGCCATCCATGAAAAAGTAGCTTGCCAAGAGTACGCTGCAATGAGAATCAATGGCGCACTGATTATACTCCGATAAAATAAAATCGTTTCGGCATTCACCTTAGTACGGGCACGGCGTTGAAAGAAGTTTCCGAGTGGTGCAACCGCCGCCGCCGCCAATATAAGAAAGTCCCCACGATTTGGTGTTGTAATATTTGGATAGAGAACAATTGAAGCCCCAAGAAGCATAAGTCCCGCACCGACAATATGTTTTATGGGAAGTGATTCTTTGCGCCAGATTTGAAAGAATAGGTAGCTAAATATAATTTCCGTCAGCGCAATAATGCTTGCATTGCCAGCACTGGTGTATTGCAAACCAGTAAAATAGAAGACGTAGTGGAGAATGCCGAGAAAAACAACGACCCAGAATATATCTCGAAATGCTGACACTTCTTTCAGTAAGCGCCAGCTGTTTTTAAATGCAATAACACTAACGAAGAGCAGTGTGCTGAGGAGCGTGTTCCATCCGAGCGATGTGAGTGGCGACAAACTGCCAAATGAAAGAATGGTTACAACAGGAAATAGCCCCCAGAGCATCGATCCTGAAAGAACGAATAATTCTCCCTTTTGGTTTTTGTCTAACATTTGAAAATTATAACAGAAAAGTGGTAGTGCACAGTTTTGCCCTCAGTTTGCAGAAGAAGAGGAAAAGACATAATTAATCCTCCTTGACTGCACCCCCACCCACTCGTATACTTGAAACTCGCTGAAAAGCGACAATATTTAACACTGTCGGGGGGTAGAGCAGTCTGGCAGCTCGCGAGGCCCATAACCTCGAGGTCGTGGGTTCAAATCCCACCCCCCCAACCAAGTAAATTTTGTCCATATGGACCCGTCTGCCTCCAATTGGATTTTATAGCTAGTAGACAAAAAAATGGCCCACACGGGCCGTTTTTGTTAATGGGCCGTTCGCGATATACTATCCAAATATGAATGAAGAAGAAACACGAAATCGTCACATAAGACCAGCAATAGTTAATGCTGGGTGGGCGGATCACCAGATTCGGGAAGAGTACCCATACACTATGGGTCGCATTCATGTGAGCGGCCGTGTTGCAAAGCGTGGCGAAAGGAAGAAGGTGGATTTTCTACTTGAATATCGCCCGAACTTCCCACTCGCACTTATTGAAGCAAAATCCGCGCATAAAGATCTTGGCACCGGTATGCAGCAGGCACTTGCTTATGCCGAAGCACTTGACGTTCCTTTTGTTTTTTCGACAAATGGGCAGGGATTTCTTTTTCATGATCGAACTGGGGTTACAACAACGATTGAGACTACACTTACCCCCGAAAATTTTCCTACCCCTGATGAACTCTACCAGCGCTATATTAAGTGGAAAGGTGAAGTGTCAGCCGTCCGTAATGTAATCGAAACCCCACTTTATTCTGATGATCCAAATAAATCCCCACGCTATTTCCAGAGAATCGCAATAGACCGCACTGTCGAAGCAATCGCGCGAGGTGAAAAACGTCTTTTATTGGTAATGGCCACGGGAACTGGAAAAACATACACAGCTGGTCAAATCATGTGGCGTCTCTGGAAGTCCGGCAGCGCCAAGCGTATTCTTTTTCTTGCTGATAGAAATATTTTAGTGGACCAGGCCCGGGTGAATGATCTTAAGCATTTTGGAGATGCACTCACTAAGATTTCTCGACAGAACTTCAACGATCTTGGGTCGCTCATGGCACATGAGGTTTTCTTGGGTCTCTATCAAGCAATGAGCGGCACCACCGAAGAAGAGAAACTATTTAAAAAACTTCCTAAAGATTTCTTTGACCTCATTGTTGTTGACGAATGTCATCGTGGTAGCGCTTCAGAAAATAGTCAGTGGCACGAAATCCTCGATCACTTTACTGAAGCCTCGCACCTTGGCCTTACTGCGACACCAAAAGAGACAAGTGATACGAGTACCACACATTATTTTGGCGACTCCATTTACACATACTCTTTAAAGCAAGGGATAGACGATGGTTTTTTGGCACCCTACAAAGTGTTAAGAGTGTTACTCGATAATGATATTACGGGCTGGCGTCCAGCGCCCGGGACATTGGACGATAACGGTAACCTTGTAGACGATAGAATCTACGAGTTGCGTGACATAAATAAGTCCGTCATTTTTCCGAAGCGCGAAAAGGTGATAGCGGAAAAGATTATTGAGTACCTTTCCGCGGTTGAAGACCCTTACGCAAAATCAATCGTTTTTTGTCGTACCACGGCACACGCTGAGCGTATGCGGTCAGCTTTAGTGAACGCGGCTGGCGAACGAGCCCGAGAGGATATTCGCTACGTCATGAGAATTACGGGTGACGACGAGGAAGGCAAAAACCAACTTGACCGTTTCATTGATCCAGAAGAAAAGTTCCCAACTATCGTCACTACTTCTCAACTACTCTCAACTGGAGTTGATGCACAAACCTGTAAATTAATTGTGCTCGACAAGCCAATTGAGAGCATGACTGAGTTTAAGCAGATTATTGGTCGCGGAACTCGTGTCCGAGAAGATAAGGGCAAGATGTGGTTTACCATCATGGATTTTCAAGGTGTTACAAAACTTTTCGCTGATCCTGGATTTGATGGTGTTGCTGAGCGCGTATTTGAAGTTAAAGGAGATGAAGATATTGCGGAAAAACTCGAGGAGCAAGATCCTCAAGATGTAGCGGTCGAGGAAAAGGTGGACGAGGATAAACTAGTCGACGCCATTATTTCGCAGGGTCAGGGGCTCACTATTATTGACAGACCGCCTGTATTTAAACTAAGCGGCGTACCGTACGCAGTTGTGAAAGAACAAGTGCAATATCTTGGTCCAGATGGAAAACTCCTCACCCATTCGTTGAAGGATTTTACACGTAAAAATATCCTCACTCACTATCCGACACTTGATAGCTTCTTTACTGCTTGGCAGTCCGCAGAACGCCGCCAAGCAATCGTTGATGAAATAGATGAAAGTGGTATTCCGCTCGAAGAGTTGCAAAAGCAAGTAGGTGCAGAATTTGATTTATTTGATCTCATCATGCATGTTGCCTACGACAAAAAAATGATGAAAAAGAACGAACGGATTGAAGCTGTTCGTCGTTCAAATTATCTCGATAAGTATAGTGGGAAGGCTCGTGAAGTAATTGAAGCACTTCTTGCAAAGTACACTGATGTCACGCTCAAAGACATAGAAAGTGTTCGTATCCTCACTCTGGAGCCCTTGCGCTCGATTGGAACGGACTATGAAATCGTGTCTTTTTTTGGTGGCAAGGATGGGTACTTCAAAATGGTCGATGAGTTGCTTGATGTAGTGTACGCACAATAAATTATGTTTACTCCAGCAACAATTAAAGCAATTCAAGATATCATGCGCCAAGATATTGGCGTTGACGGTGACGCAACACGTCTCTCGCAGATGGTGTGGCTCATCTATTTGAAAATCCTCGATGACGAGGATAAGGCACTCGAGATCCGCAAGGAGAAGTTCGTGCCAACTCTGCCAAAAAAGTACCAGTGGCGTACTTGGGCGGGTCCTCTCGATGGAATGACCGGCGACAAGCTCATTGAGTTTGTGAACAATGATCTCTTACCCGGACTTCGAGAACTCCCAGAGAGTGGCAACAAACGCACAGAACTTACGCGCATGGCATTTCAGGATGTTTACAACTTCATGCGTAAGGGTACGCTCCTGAAGCAGGTCATCAACAAGGTAAATGAGATCGACTTCAACGCCTCTAAAGACCGCCACGCTTTCAATGAGATATACGAACGACTCCTTAAGAGTCTTCAGAGTGCAGGTAATTTCGGAGAGATGTACACCCCTCGCGCAGTGACGCAGTTCATCGTGGAAATGGTTGACCCTAAAGTCGGAGAGTCAGTACTCGACCCCGCCGTGGGGACTGGTGGATTCTTGGTACATGCACTGGAACACATGCGTAAGCAAGTAAAGTCAGTGAAAGACGAACAAAGGATTCAGCAAAGTATTCACGGCGTAGAAAAGAAGCCTCTTCCGTTTATGTTACTCATTACGAATATGATGCTTCACGGCATTGAAGAGCCTGTGACCATGCGTCGCGGGAATACGCTTGAGAAGCCAATACGTGACTATACGGACACCGACAAAGTAACCTGCATCGTAACCAACCCGCCGTTTGGAGGCACAGAAGAGCCGGGTATCGAATCAAACTTCCCCAAGGAGTTTCAGACACGTGAGACAGCGGATCTCTTCTTGGTGCTTATTATGCGTTTGCTCAAGAAGAATGGTCGTGCTGGGTTAGTCCTCCCCGATGGCACCCTCTTTGGCGAAGGGATGAAAACCGGGTTAAAGAAAGCATTGCTCGAAGAGTGCGACCTCCACACTATCGTGCGTTTGCCGAAGAGTGTCTTTGCGCCTTACACCAGTATTGCAACAAACCTGCTTTTCTTCACCAAAGGAGAACCGACAAAGGAAGTGTGGTACTACGAGCACCCATTCCCTGATGGTCAGAAGGCCTACTCAATGACGAACCCTATCCGCGTAGAAGAGTTTGAGGTCGAGGAGAAGTGGTGGAACAACCGCGAGGAAAACGATCATGCATGGAAGGTTTCTATCGATGAGATAGTAAAGCGTAACTACAACCTTGATATCAAGAACCCACGCACGCCTGTTGATGTACTCGAGTCACCGGAGATGCTATTGACGACTTATCGCACAAAGCAAAAGGAGGTAAAGGAAGTACTCGCACAAATCCGCGCAGTCATCACTGACGCTCTTTCGCACCATGACCCCAAATGATGTTAAAGTTGTCGCCGAGAATATCGACGACTTTATAGAAGTACCCGACGGTGTAGCGAGACTGCGAAAGGCGGTTCTTACTCTTGCTGTGTCTGGAAAATTGGTTCCACAAGTTGCCAACGAGGGTACAGCTAAAGAATTTTACGCGCAGATTCAGACTGAGCGTTTGAAAATTGCAATGGAGGCAACACGTCAAAAGAAATGGGTGGGAGAATCTCAAGAGATTAAAGAGGAAGAAGTGCCATTTGTAATCCCGAGTTCTTGGAAATGGGTTCGATTTCAAGAGACGTTTTTTTCAGTCCGTGGAATCACCTTTCCGGGAGGAGATAAGTCAAAGGAGTTCGAGGAAGGTTATATACCGGTGTTACGAAGCGGAAACGTACAAGATACTCTGGATTTGAGCAATCTTTTGTACGTGCCAGAGAAACATGTTAGGAATAAAAATCAATATTTAAAGAAAGGCGATATAGTCGTATCGATGGCAAACAGCAGAGAACTGGTTGGAAAGTCTTGCCTCGTAGGCAATTTAGAAGAGAAGTACTCCTTCGGAGGTTTTCTAAGCGTATTCCGTCCTTACTTGATTTTTCCAGAATATTTTCAAATGGTTTTTTCATCTGATTTTGCTCGTGCAAGATTCTTCAAAGATGCGAAGCAGGTGACTAACATTGCGAACCTCTCTCTTGCAACTATTAATCTAATCCCGTTTCCGCTTCCACCACCCGCAGAGCAGAAACGTATAATAAAAAAGGTTGAGGAAGTGATGAAGCAACTCGACGAGCTCGAAGCAAAGAAACGAGAGCGCGATGAGACAAGGTCTCGTCTTGCCCTTAGTGCCATGCAGTCACTCGGTAAGGGTGAACCAAGGGTTGCTTTTGAACACCTCGTAGAACTTGTAAAGACTACTGCCGATCTCAAGGAACTCGAAGGTGCACTTCTTACTCTCGCTGTATCCGGCAGGCTCGTGCCACAAGACAAGAAAGATGGAACAGCAGAGGCACTCTACTACGAAGTTCAGTCGGAAATGAGAGGCAGAGATGCAGGACGAAAGAAAAAGACAAAAGAATTTGAGCCAATAACCGTAGATGAAATTCCTTTTGATATCCCAAAAACGTGGAAATGGGTGCGCCTCATAGAGATCGGTAAATTGGATACAGGGAAAACTCCTCGCACTGGAGTGACCGGGAATTATTCTGGGGACATTCCGTTTATTGGTCCGGGTGATGTACAGAACGGCAAAATTAATTCGTACTCGAAACTAATTACAAAGCAGGGGGCAGCCGAATCAAAGTATCTACATCCAGGCGATGTCCTGATGGTGTGCATAGGTGGAACCATAGGAAAGGCAGCGTTAGTGAGTGGCATACATACATTCAACCAACAGATAAACAAAATTACACCGTGCTTAGTAGACAGCACTTTCCTGTTTTCCGCCTTTCGATCTGGGTACTTCCAGAAGCTTGTATGGAGTAAGGCATCTGGCGGCGCAACACCGATCGTGAACCTAACGCGATGGTCATCTTGTGTCGTCCCACTGCCGCCTCTTGCTGAGCAGAAACGTATTGTAAAAAAAGTCGAAGAAGTTATGGCTTTTATCGAAAAATTGCAGGCACGTATAGTATGACAACATGGAATCAAGGTATTGATGGAGAGCATCTCCGAATTGCCAGTCATCAGGGCTCGGCTATGCGCGTTCTTGCGGGGCCTGGAACAGGCAAAAGCTATGCGCTTCAGAGAAAAGTCATGCGACTTTTGGAAGAAGGCAAAGATCCAAGTCGAATTCTTGTAGTTACTTTTACCAATGTATCAGCCGATGCGTTAAAAAAAGATTTAGCTTCTCTCGGCGTGCAAGGTGCTGAGGAAGTTCGTGCTCGAACACTACACAGTGTTTGTTTTGAGATACTTCGTCGAGAGCAAGTTCTAGAGATAACCGGAAGAACTCCTCGGCCGCTCATGGATTTTGAGACAGATTTTTTACTTGAAGATTTGAAGGGAAAATTTGACGGAAAGCGCAAGACTGAAAAATTACTTACCGCATACGAGAGTGCGTTTGCTCGACAGCAACAAGATACCCCAGGTGTTATTCGGTCGTCTGAGGACGCACGGTTTCGAGATCAGCTTTTGCGATGGCTTCAGTTACATAAGGCCATGTTGATTGGAGAGGTTGTACCAATTGCATACGACTATTTAAAAAATAACCCAGCAGCGCAGGAATTAAGTCAGTATGATTTTATTCTGGTTGATGAATACCAAGACCTCAATAAAGCAGAGCAATCTTTGATTGATTTACTAGCAATTAAAGGAGAGCTTTTGATTATTGGTGATGATGATCAATCAATATATAGCTTTAAGCACGCACATCCAGACGGTATAATCGAATTCTCATCGACTCACAATCCTCTCGAGGATGTAAGTCTCCAGATTTGTCGGCGATGCCCAAAGAAAGTTGTCCGACTGGCTAATGAGTTAATGGGTTATTTTCTGGATGGACATTCCAAACAGCTGAGTGAACATACACAAAACGAAGAGGGCGAGGTCCATGCAGTACAGTGGGATAATATCGACGAAGAGACTAGTGGAACTGCAAAAGTAATAAACGCAATGATAATTAATGCAAGTCGAGAAGTAGCCGCAGAAGATATTCTTGTACTTTCTCCACGACGACGGTTGGGATACGCTTTAAGAGACGCGCTCAAAGCATCATTCTCAATTAACGCTCATACTTTTTTTCAAGAGGAAGCCTTAGAAAAAGAAAAGGCAAAAAAAGGGTATGCGTTGTTAAATTACATTGCGTATCCAGACGATCGGATCGCGCTTCGGGCTCTTGTAGGAATGCCTACCGTATTGCCAGGTACCTATGAAAAAATCCTTCAGAAAGCGGAGGAGTTGAACAAGGCGCCAAAAGAAGTTTTTGAGCTGATTAAATCAGGGTCACTTGTTCTAATCGGGACAACTGAAATTACCCACCGCTATGAAGTTATTGAGACCCTAAGAACAAGCCTTGAGGGTAAAAGTATCGCGGAAATTATAACCGCTCTATTTGACGCTACAAGTCCAGAAGATATCGAGGTCATATTGAGTATCATTGAAATGATAAATGTCACTGAAGAAATGGACTTAAAAAGTTTTTTTACAAAACTCCAAGATAGAATCAGATCTCCTGAAGTTACTGACGACGCTGGATATGTTCGTATTATGAGCCTTCACAAATCTAAAGGGCTTAGTGCTAAGGTTGTGTTTGTAATCGGTTGCGTTGCGGGGCTTGTGCCTACTATCAAAGACGAGGCAAAACTAATCGCCACTAATCAAACTACCGAGCTTGCTCGATTGAAGGCTGAAGCAAAAAGGCTTTTCTTTGTTGCAATAACAAGACCAAGACAAACTTTAATACTGTCGTCTTTTAGAGATATTGATTTTGGTCTTGCGAAGCAACTGAATGTAAAGATTACAAGTGGTCAACATGGGCGAACCGCACGAACGCAGGCAAGTCCATTTTTTGGAGAAGTTACCCAGCATCTTCCTAATGCTATCGTAGGCAAAGACCTGCTAAAGATTTTTGGTATCGAGGACAATTCTTCCTTGGGTCACCAATAAATTTGATTTAAAACACATCAATAATTCTCGCTTCTCTACCCGCGATCCTTCCCGCAGCAAGTATCTAGCGTAGCTTCTAAGATCGAGTCCTTTTGGTAGCGCGAGGTCGGCACCTTTCCCTAAGACTTTCGTCGTAAACTGTTTGAATCTTTCCAGCTCGCCCATGAGTCGCTTTTTTGCCCTGAGTTCATCAAGATCAATAGTGTCAACCAATCCTTCCAACTGCTCTATGAGTTTCTCCTCTGTCATGTATGGTTCCTTGCAGTCCCTATTACGCACACGGTTGCAGTAGTAATAAACGTATCTTTTTTCTTCACCCGTTGTTTTAATAGTTTTGGTTCGTTCTTGCGCGCCTATCCCCGAACCACAACTGCCGCACGTCATCATCCTGGTAAAGTCGAACTCTTTTGAATATGGTTTAACTTCCTTTGACTTCAACCGTTCATCAATAATCTCTCGCACCTGTTCAAATAACTTACGCGAGATAAGCGCCTCATAATTACCTTCGTACCACTTTGCGCTACCAACAGGATACTCAAACGATCCTGCATAGAAAGGCTGTCGTAAGATTTTGTATATCACACTAAGGCTTATTCTTGCCCCGCCTTTGGTGCGGAAATTTTGTTGGTCTAGCCAATCCTTGATGCCACGTCCTGTTATCTTTACTTCTGCTACTCTTCGGAACATCTCCCGAATGACTGGTGCACGTTCTGGATCGGGTATCACTGAACTCGGCTCACCAGGCTTTGTGCTTCGTACTGTAAGGTAACCGATAGGGGTGTTGCAAGGTCGAAGTCCACGCTCGCATTTGGCTCGCAAACCTCGTTGTACGTTTAGACTACGGTGATCATTTTCTAGCTTTGCCTGACTCCCTAGAATCATCAGGAGAAACTTTTCGTTCGGGTTATTAGTAAATCGTTGGCTGTGTGAACGAATCTCCCTGAGGTGTCCTTGGTCCATGAGGTCCACGAGCATTCCTAAGTCACCGCCATTTCGACTTAATCTGTCCGGCGCCCAGGTTACGATGCCGTTAAACTTTCCTTGGCGGATATCATCCAAGAGTTCTTTAAACACCGGGCGTGTGCCTGAAGATTTTGCCGAATGACTTTCCTGCTTAATCTCAACAATATTCAAATTCTCTCGAATCGCCAGTTCACCCATTTCTTTCATTTGCGAATCAATCGACATAACTTGACGTTCCTCTTCTTCGGTCGATTTTCTTGCGTAGAGACAATAACGGATTGGTTCTTTGGCTTCTTCAATTGAAGCCTGCCGAGCGGCTACTTTTGTTTGATATGACATAGTAGCCACACAGTACCGTCACGGTGGGGGAAGTCTAGGCCTGAAAACGTCCAAATCTGTAGGTAACCTGTAGGTAAGCCCCCTCAAAAGCGACTTGATTATTGTCTGGGTGCTAGCTACCATTGAAGGCACAATTGAATAGTAATGACCTAAACCATCAGGAGTAATCTTGTCGGCATGGTCGCAAGTCGCATCGAGAATAAAGACCCCATCATCAGGGTCGCTCGATGCGCTATATAGGGAAACCTATATATGGGCCGCAAGGTCCGCCTGGTGGTGGGTTTTCTGTATCTAAGAAGCCCTCACCATGTATGAGCGCTTATTTTTTTAGTTTTATTCTATGAGTACAAAAATGTACAACATCGGTTTGTTCGGGGCGGGTGGCAAGCTAAGAATCGAAAATGATTTTTTAAGTTTTCAACATCCATATGGTCGAACATTCTCCGTTCCGATTAAGGATATCGAAACAGTAACAATAGACACAAAGGGTTGGGGTAAAGGTATATTGAAAGTTATCGGCAAAGGAGTCGTTCTTGCGACGGCGGAAATGCCAATAACACAAGCGAACAAATGTCAAAAATGGATACTAGAGAATCTATAACATTCGTCTAGAACAGTGGAGACTGCAAGGCGTTACCTGCAGAAGTAAGTAGTTAAAGAGTAGGGACACTGTCAGTTGCTAGTTCTTGTTTTTCGTAATCTTCATTGTCTTCAACCCACTTCATTTCAGCTAATTCGTCCTCCATAGATTTTGCCGGTTGTGAGAGTGTTACAGAGACAGATTTTTTTCGGTAACGCTCAGTGAGAGAAACAAGTGTGAATTTGATAGCTGGAAAATAGCCTTCTTGAATTTTTTTGGACAGGCCATGCTCAGCTAGATCAACAATATTCGCCCGGCCGATGTGAATCGCTTCGTCCGCCTTTTCCTTGAACTTTTTGTCTTTGTTGTACCATCGGTAATAGGTGGTTCGACCAACACCAACCTTATAACAGGCAGAAAAGACATTGCCAATTTTTGCCAACTCCTTAAGCAACTCTGTCTTTGTACCTTTCTTGATCATGCAATTTTTTTCGGCACCTCACCGGTAGCCTTGGCCCAGCGCTTCAAAATTACTTCAGTATACTCAGGTGCCTTCTCCATAAGATAGCAGCGTCGTTGTAGCTTTGTGGCCGCAATGAGTATGCTGCCGCTCCCACCAAATGGTTCTAAAATAAGTTGCTGCCGCTTCGTCAGTACCTTGATGTAGGGCACTAAGATTTCAACCGGTTTTGTTCCAAATATGACTCCCTGTCCAGAGCTCTTCTCGTCAGAGGCGCGGAAGTCAATGAAATCGGTGGGCATGTAAGTTTGTCCCTTTTGGTACCCCTCCCACTGTGGCTTTCCCGTGATAGCGAATAGCGCCGTTTCGTACTCTTCTTGTAGCGGACCTTCTTCGGGTGTTGTGTTGTAGGGGACATTACCAGAACCGCCGACAACAGCTATATCGTGCTTGGAGAAGAACTTATATTTTGCTGAGAATCCTTGGTGACGGTTGGCAAGGTGCCACACAATCATATTTTTAATCTTCCAGTGTTTCTCCATCTCGTCCCAAATAGTACGAAGGTTTTTCCAGTTCTCGTAGACTATGATGGCAAAATCCGGTGCCGCTACACTGGCGACGTTCGTCATCCATTGCTGAGTAAAGTCTGGCGGCAAGACATCGGTTCCGAGGTATCGCCTGTCTCGCTTGTAGCCAAACCCCTCTGTTGCCTTACTCTTCTTTTTGCCGTGTAGGTAGTCGAGGATATAAGGGGGATCTGTAAGGCACATGTCTATCTGTGCTCCAGCCACAAGCTTTTGCATGTGTTCAAGATTTGTACTGTCGCCGCACATAACGCGTGACCCATGCAGTTCATATATGTCTCCTGGTTGGACCGTTATTTCTTTGATGTCTAGCTTGCGTAATTCTTTCTCAAGGCTAAATTCTTCAGGCGTTTCCTCGATAGGGAAGATGTCATCTAACTCTTCTGACGAGAAACCAATGTCAGTGAGTAGTTCTTCGCCAAACTCTTTCAGAAGTTCGTAGCTGAACTCTCCGACGTTCGCGTTCAAACGTCCATTTAGTTCTTTTTCTTTCCGAAGCTCTGGGATTGTGACGTAGACAACAGGAACAGTTTTGTATCCAAGTTCACTTGCCACTTCTAGTCGGAAGTGACCGCCAATGACGATATTGAGCCGTTCCGGTGCCGCGTTACAAATAATGGGATCAACTATCCCAAATCGACGGATGGATTCTTTCAGATGATTTGCCTGCTCTTGATTATGTGTGCGTGCGTTGTACTCGACAGGACGGAGCTTCTCGATTGGTACCTCGACGACCGACAATTCGCTTTTCATAAAAGTAAAGATAAAAAATAAGCCTATGCTACCAGCATAAGCTTTCTTTAATCTTCTTGTGATTTCTTTAGTGCCCTTCTTTTCTAGATAAAAAGGAGGAATTACGGCTGTAAAGTCGTTATCCCCAAGTTCGATGCAAGTATTTTATGAATCGTAGGAATTGTTAAAGACGTATCCACTACCGTCTTTGATACGAATGACAGGCGATCCTTTGGGGGTAACTTTTGGGAACGGGTTCTTTTGATTCTGGCGCTTCCTGTACAAATTTTCACATGCATTAGACATTCGTTTCTTTTTTTCCGGTAAGCTATCAAGTTTCTCTCCGGTATGTTGGGATATGTAGTAGTCAATCGCTTCGTAACTGGCAAAGCCATTTTCATCCGCCAACTTCAAAAGTGCTTTTACAAACACAACATAGAGAGCATTTTCATTTGGGAAATCAATTTGCTTGTCCATACAGAACATATGTTCGCCGCGCAGTTCAATGAAATGTTTGGAAACTGTATTGTTGTGTTCTGTGTCGTACTTATTATCGATTGCTTGAGCAAGATTTTTTAATCGTTGGACTACTTGCTCCCAAGAGTATGTCTCGGTTGTGCGCTCAATACACCAGACATCAAGTAAAACATCGGGCTCCCATTGCAATGTGTGGTTAATCAATTTTAGCGCATTCTTCGCTAAATAAAGATCCATTGGTAATTGTGGGTTCTTGGTAAACGGTTCATCAAAAGGTAGCTTGATGATTCGATCGTTTTTTTGTTTTTTAGTTTGCGCGACCACACACTCGTCACAAATAATATTTATAGCATTAATAATAGCTACTCTTGTGTTAGCGCTTACCGTGTTTAAAAAGTCTAAAGACAATCTTTGGTCGGCGTTCTTCTTTGTCACATCCATGATAAAATAATATCTTAGTTTCTTGTCATTGAAAACTGGCTAACCAGTTTTCAAGGTAGTGAATAACTCTTCTCGATTAGCCTGCTTATATGATTTCAACAAAAAGACCCATTATTTTTTATGTAGATGAGTCATACGCTAAAAATTTTTTGGGAATAAGTATCGTCATCATTGACGGAATCAGAAACCAAAAAATTATTGCCAACGAAGTCGTGGCTTTGATGCGGGATCCAATTTTTAGTCATTATACCGGTTCTGCTAAATTTCATTATGTCTCTCATGCTATAGCTGCAAGACAGATGCTGTTGCATAAGTTTTATCAACTACCTCTTTCAGCATACATAGCCTACAAAAAAAACGGAGTAAAAGGTATGTCTAAGAAGCAACAGGACTCTTTTGTGTATGAGACGCTTTTACCAAGCTTACTAGATAAAATAGCCCGTAAGCACCAGAAACTTAGCAGGGTAGTATTTAAGCTTAATTTTGAACAACTTAGCAGCAAAAAGGGTCAGGATAAAGTCTTCTTTAAGCAGTGCATTCAAACTCTGAAATATAATTTTGAGGTAGCAGTTATAGGAAAGAATGATCTCTTTTCCATTCTTCCCGATTATTTTTTGGGCATATTTTGTTCAGCTTTAACAAGACGGAAAAGCACCACTTGGCCTAAGCAAGAATTACAAATTGTTGAAGACAAAATCGGACTTATTGTTAATGCCAGCAATAAAAAGCCAATATATTATGATCGAGGAAAAAAAATTAAGGCCTTTATTCAGAGCTTATAATGGTCTACTCTGTCTAATGAAGTCCTGTGCTATTAGGATAAGGCGCGAGTTCGTGCCTGCTGACGAGTAGGAACTTTTACCTAGCACAGGACTTCAATTATGCATCTAGACCTCTCCCAACTAACGGGCATAAACAATCTAGATCAACTTTCTAGGTTTTTCGGTTTGACTACGAAACAGTTTCAAGATTTTAGAACTCATCAAAGTAAGTTCATCTATCAAGGTAGTCTTTCCAAAAGAAGCGGCGGCGTTCGTACGGTCTATTTCGTTCAAGACGATGGTTTCAGGAATTTTTTAAAGATACTGACCCTCATGCTCAGTGAATTTTATATACCTCCAGATTGCGTGCATGGCTTTGTAGTTAGTCGATCCATTGTGACAAATGCTCAGCAGCATACGAGAAAAAAGTTACTCTTGAATCTAGACATCAAATCTTTTTTTGAATCAATTAAAATAGACAAGGTTGAAGCTATATTTGTTGAAATAGGATTCAAAAAAGAACACGCAAGCATTTTATCTAAACTAGTTACCGTAGACGGAGTTTTAGCTACGGGATTTTCTACAAGCCCCGTCCTGGCTAATATCGTATCTCGGCAAATGGATAATGAGCTTGAAAAACTATGCAATGCTCACAACGCAATCTACACTCGTTACGCGGATGATCTAAGTATCTCAAGCGATGCCACTCTTCCTTCAATGGCAGATGTTACAAGTATTCTTGCCTCGAATGACTTTTTGGTTAATGAGCATAAATGTAAATTGTCTAGACGCGGAGGATGCCAATATGTGACAGGATTAACGGTGTGCGACAGTGTTCCGCGTTTATCAAAGCGTCTAAAAAGAAATATCAGACTAGAGCTTTATTACATCCGTAAATACGGATTAAACGAACATGTGGATCGGACTTCAAAAATTAGCCGTTTTGTTGACCTAATCCCTAGTAGAGAGGGTATCACCGGTTATGTTGCTTATATAAATTCGGTTGAACCAAAGTTTGCAAATTTTATCAAACAAAGCCTAATAAGGCCGAGTCCTGGCTTGATGGCACGGGTTGATGACTCAGATTCAGCACTACACTTTATAACTGAGGAAAAATAACAAAGTGTATACTAATTATGGATAAAGATGACTTTTTTACAAAAGATCAATTGAGGTCCGACATGGAGACAATTAAAGGATTACTGAGCACCGGTGTATTCTCTGCACCGATATTACAGCCTTTTCAAGAGTCATCATTTGTTTCCATTGCTTTAAAGCTGCATGATCTTCTACAGAAGTTGAGTGCGCTTGGCCATAGAATAAGATTTAGTGATGACATCTCACAGGATGATGTTGATATAACTGATTTGGTGAGCAAAATACGCAACGCAATATGTCATTTGAATTCCCCTGAAAATCTTTTGGATAAAAAAACTCAGTTGAAATTTGTATTCACCATGATTGTTGGTAAAGGTAATGCGATATCTATTGGTGATAAAATTATGGCGTCGTCAGAGTATGCAGACGACATTGCATTTTATTATGGGGCACATAGGCTTTATTTAAAACGTCATTTAGTGCGAGCCATCAATGAAGCTCAAGAGACTTATGTAAAACTTTACCCGAATGAGCATCAAGTTTTTTAAATTACATGATTGAAGATCAATTTTTAAAAAAAAGAATATCTGAAACGGAAAATGATATTTTTCCACTTGATAGACTTCTCTCTGTGGAGAGTGTCTATTTAATTTTTCAACGTGAGTACGCAAAGGAAAAAAACAAAGAGATATTTTTCAAAGACCGCAAATTTCAGCGCCTAAGGGAAGGGTATTTTGCAATGTTTGTTGCGATTTCATTGCAGGATACTTCAGGTAAGCCGCACTATTTAGTTTTTCCAAGTAATCCTGCCAACGACGTGTACATTGCTTATCAAATAAACGTCGAAAAGGGTGAAAAACCAAAATTTGGTGCGTATGAATTTGATATAAAAGAATATACAAACTGGTCGAAGAACTTTGAAGAGTTTACAGAGAATAGCGTAATTCCTAAGATTCATGTTTACAATATTGCCATCCCTACTTATAGAGAAATGGACGGTCACGATATAGACACGTTAATTAATTATTTACAAAGTGAAAACCTTGCCAATAGGACTTGGATTCTCGGGCTTCCGACCGAAGCAGATTATAGTCATAGCATTTCTGCCGTAACCATAATTAGTAAAGAAGGTATTGTGTACGAGAAAACAATAGACTTAGAGGACTGGGTTAGTAACAATAGAACGCCACTCGTTTTTCAAGACGTTATTCGGTTTAAATAATCCGTTAATTATCTATTAGAAATGAAAAACAACGCTTACATGGAAACAATGGAGCATCGTTTAGAGCGTTTTCAGAATGGTCCTCCGATTGAAATTATTGATACTCTTTTGAATTCTCTGCACAGTTTTTTTAATAACGAAATTCGCCTAACCACTGAGAATGGTAATTTCCAAACCTCCCTATTGTTCATGGGTATCCATGCGGTTGCTTTAACTATTTCTGAAGGGCTGTTTGATAAAAAGGGACCAGACGGATATAAACTTTTTTTGGAAAAGTTTATTGATGGTAATAAACAAGATACTAAGTTCTCTTCTATCTCTGAACTCATTCATGATTGGAGAAATAACCTCGCTCATCAATGGATAGGGTCGATCGGGCATTCAATTGCCTATGATTATAAAATGAATTTTGGGTGGGAGAAGAAAGATGGGATTACTTATATCAATCCAAGAATTTATTGTGAACAGTACTTAGGAGCCTTCGGTTCTGGTGGACGAATTTATGATTACCGAAAGATGCTGACTGCCGCTGAACTGGAGGAAGCGAAACAACGCCTGATCGAGAAGTACATCAAGAACTAGGTACCTTCAGTTTCGCTTTCAATTTTTTGTTTCTTCATTGAGTTGTCGGCTCCTTTGCTTATTTCGCATGTCGATATCCATGAGGAGTTTAAAGAAGTTGAGAAGATTATAGGCTGACTCATACGCTTCAGCATCACTCAGTTCCTTCCCTATCTCCTTTTTATAAATCTTTCTAAATTCTTCAATCGCTTCTTTCGATGGCTCCATAGCTTTTATTTCTTTTGGCTAAAAAATTCTTCGCGCTCTTTGGGTGTCAGGATTATGCGCCCATCCTCCTCGTATTTTGGTTTCAGATCGAGCTTGTCTCCTTTCGCCCAACGCTTTGCAAGATATCTAAGATTTTCAATGAATAGTTCGTTGAGTGCGTTTTGGGTTGGGGTAAAAAATGAATACGAACCTATAACTCTCTTCTGGTATCCCCAGGTGTCTGTTGGGAAATTTTTTTTCGACTTCTGAAATTGTATTGTTACGGTGGCCCCGTTTCTATAGATCGGCATTATGGACAAAATATCCTCCTTTCGGTCGGGGACAAAAAATTCACGCTTTGGGCGTGCAAAATTAGTATCCTTGTATGTCCACGTTTTATCGCGACTCGCCTCTATCGCATCAAGAGCACCTCGGTACTTTTCTCGGTAAACAACAATGTCTACGTCGTTATTTTTGCGAACGAATCTTCCCTCAAGTCCTGCGATTGCAATCCCCCCGAATACCCAGTATTCAATATCGGCCGCTTCAATAGCAGGCAGCACGGTTTCAAAAATTGGTCTCAGGTGTTCGTTCATACTTTCATTTTAGCATGAGGCTTGCGAAACCATATTGCACTAGAAAACGGGCAAATACGCAAAATGGAACACGGCACACACCCTGTCTTCGTGTTCCATTTGTTCCGTTCGCTCCGACCCATCTGCCTCAGTTGCTTCGTAAATAAGCGATCGAAAACGCCCTTGAAAGTTGCTGCTTAAGACACCAAGGGCGCAGTGTTCAACCAAAATCACCTGACCCCCTCGCGGGGTGGGGTGATTTTATTTTGGAGTGGGATTTGAACCCCAAAGGGGGTCGGGGAAAAGTATTTTCCCCGTGGCGGAAGCTGGGAACCGATGGGTTCCCAAGAGGAGCTTGCGACGAGGGTTCTATAGGCGAAGCATCCCACCCCCAACCAACAACATTAACGTTGGTACTGACCCCGTCGGTACCCATCAGTGGTCATTAGCTTCGTGAAACGAAGTACATACTCTCAAATGGACCCGTCTGCCTCCATTTGGATTCCCTTGTCGGTAGACGACAAAACGCCCCGTAAGGGCGTTTTGTGTTAAAATCAGCCTATGAATTTCAAAGTCGTTATTAGTATTATTTCTACGGCATTAGTTTTTGTGGGGTACGGCCCCTATATTTTTGACATCCTGAAAAAGAAAACCACTCCCCATACATTTACGTTTCTTGTCTGGTCTATCGCCAGCTCTATTACCTGGGCGCTTCAGGTGTATGGGGGAGCAGGTGTGGGAGCGTGGATTACTTTTATGGTGGCGGCGACCTGTATATTTATTTTTCTCCTTTGTCTTAAATACGGAGAGAAAAACATTACCGTCTTAGATGTAGTTTTTTTGGTCTTGGCTTTGTTTTCCCTGTTCCTTTGGCTGGTCGTACATCAACCTCTTTTATCCGTTATCCTTATCGTTCTTACCGATGTACTGGGTTTTGGTCCGACCGTACGAAAATCATGGAATAAACCTCACTCAGAAACCTTGTTCACTTGGGAAGTAGCAGCAGGAAGACACGCCTTGGGGATTTTGGCACTTGAGCAGTTCAACATTTATACTTTGCTGTACCCAGTAGCATGGACGGCCGCAAATGTTCTGTTCTTTATATTTATTATCGTCAGGCGCAGGCAGCTAAAAGAAGATATTTTATAGTATGTACTTCAGAAATGGATTAAAAGAAACAGCCATAGATTCACTTTCGAAAGCAGCGAGTTTTTTAGAAAAGACTAAGGATGACCCCTTTTCATGGAAGTGGTATATCATCGCAGTCCATCATAGCCTTTATTGCTTCATGATACTGGCACTCTCTAACAGTGATCAGTCTGGTATTTGGGATGAAAAATATAAAAGTAAGAAAAAACAAATCACGTTTCCTAACGAAGACAAAAAACTAATAGACTTTAAGACAGCATATGCATGGATTCAGGATAAACAAAGAATGGGTGGTTATATTAATGCGAAACCATTTGTTCCTCTTCCTTATCATTCTGATTCAATCATTGAGCATTTAAATTACAGACTGAGGAATCGTTTGATTCACTATGCACCAGTTAGCTGGTCTCTATCTTGGGAATATCTTATCCAAGTGACACTACCATGCTTAGAAGTAGTTGAATTTTTAGCGCTTCAGTGTGGGCGTTTCCCTATGGAAGAAAATGAACGAGAAGAAGTAACCCGGAACTTGGTTGTTTTGAGAGAAACAGCAAAACATTATTTACCAAAGTGAAGCACTGGTGCGATTATATCCGCTCGTTTAAGTCAAAATTAACCTTGCGTATCAGTTCGTTATGAATATTGCTAATTAACAAAGTAAAAGTTTTCCAATCGTCACTATGTGCCCAACCAAGAGTGTCTGTCCCGTCTTGGGACGGACATTTTTGTTTATCCGATACTCTCTTAACGACGATATCAAAGGGCTTTTTCCAATTAACGATCACTGCTTCCTCCCTCAATTCTAAGTTTGCCACCATGGATCTGACAAAATTGCGCTTTTGTTTTATCTCTATTTTGAAGTTCAAATCCCTTGTTACATAAATTGAACAGCATTGACTTTCTCCTTTTTGTGGTCCAAGATGAGCACGCTTTCTGAGTATTAGGTAGGTAGTTCGAGGCCACTAGTGCGCGGACGATCTTTCAAACCTAGTCTCGAAATCTGATCTAAGGAAGGTGAGAAAAGTGAGTCAATATCGGGTTTTCGTACCCTGGAAATTCTTCGGTGATCTGTATCCGTTCAGCGCGGAATTGATCAATGGCAATGCGATGATCATCCGAGCGTGCGGAGCTAAGCCAGATGACGGCAGCATCCTTCGTTCTCGGGACTACCTGCTTTTCGGTAACGGGATGGCAACTCTTCTGTCTCAAACAGTCGAGGAGCGGAACGTCACCGATGGGTACACTGTCCGGCTTTTCGATAGGTGCGTTCGTCCCGGAGTCACCTGTTGGGAAGCTCAGTCCGTGTCCCGTCAGTCCGCACTTCCTGAATCGTGGCGACTCAAAGTCTCCACCACAGAACCCGATCCGGATGATGAAGGGCACATCCGGATGCTCGTCCAGAGCGATGGGAATCCTGGCCAGTACCTCTATCTGGCACGCCCTGCGTAGGATCCATTAGGGATCGTTTTCCTCATGCGGCCAATCCTGGCCTTCACAGTGCGACGATTCTCTCCCTGCCCGTGTAAGGAGAATCGTTATGGGAAGCATGGTCTATGTGTCCGGTGCGTTGAGCGACGTATCGGATAGCATTCGACAAGAGTACCTCGGCTTTTATGAGTCCATTGGGCAACTGATGGAATCACTGGGGCTCGTGGCGTATGTGCCTCACAAGAACACCGATCCTGTGAGACATAGAGACGTCACGCCGCAGCAAGTGGACATGATTGACCGGACGGCAGTTACTATGGCGACCCTCGTTGTTGCTGTGGTGGACAATCCGTCTCTCGGCGTCGGCATCGAAGTCGAGATGGCCTTTCATGCCCACAAGCCCGTGGTGCTTATATGCCACCAAGATCGTATCCGAGAGCGCCGCATCAGTCGGCTCGTTCGCGGCAATCCTGCCGTAGTTCACGAGATCATCTATTCCACAATAGATGACGCGCTCATGCAGCTGGAAACCTTTGTTCGCTCCCACTTGCAACAGCAAGCCGAGAGCGTGCTTCCGTCATCGCTCATGACGGTCAGGTTGTAACCAGAAGGGGACTGGCATTGCAGCAGCAGTGTCGGTCCCCGTTTTTTTCATCCCCCTTTTTTATACGATCGATCTGTCTCATTTGATCAAGCGCTGGTTATCTGTTTCAAATTTCTCTCGCAACGAATGATTCACGTTAAAGTTTTGTGCAGCTGCACAACAAGAGGAGAGAAGGTTTTCCAATCGTCACTATGTGCCCAACCAACAACATTAACGTCGGTACCGACCCGGTTGGTACCTATCAGTGGTCGGTAGGTTCGTGAAACGAAGTACATTAACTCAAATTAAGACCCGTCTGCCTCCGTTTTGTATATACGTCACAATAAATAAAACCCGTCCACATTTTAGCTGTACTATCTAAATAAACATAATAAATAACAAGTTGACCGGCAGAATCTAATAGTATATTGTCCTTTGACCCACAATCCTTTCGAGGAGTGAGGTCTGGAGGACTGTTGATGAGAAGGTTGATGACGGCGGTGTTGGTGGTGGCGATTGCAGTTTACCTCCACAAGAGCTTCTATCCTGACACTCTGGAATCATCTGGGGTGGAACAGAAGTGGGGTCCGATCTCGTACTACGAGAGCCAGACCAAGTCCAAGGTCGAGAAGCTGATAGGGTGTCTCAAGAGGCCGCCCATCAGTATCAGTACAGAGGAGTACCGGCAGGAACTCGATGTCTGTATGGAGGGGACGCGTCTCCACAATATTGGGCTGGTATGTGTCGATGGACAACAGTCCATCGATGAAGATCCCACCAACGGTCAGAAGCTGATGGCTTGGAAAATGTCCACCAGGGATGACGGGAGCGGAGAGCTCGTCTACCTCGGCTGGCTGCAGTTCGTCAGGCCGGACGGATCCGTCGCTCAGACGTACGAGTTTGTCATCTTTACCGATGGTGAGTGGCGGCACGTTTTTTATCCGGCCTAGAGCCGAACCAAACGACCCCGTGTCGATGAAGCGCCTTGTAGGACTTTACATCACACAGGGTCGCTTTCATTTTGACTTACTATAGATTTAACAAGCGCTTTAATTATCTTACTGCGCACATGCTCTGGCATTTCCAATAAATATAGATAAGGACCAAAATCTTCGAGTTCAGTTAACAGAAGTTCTCCACTGTTCTTAACTCTAACCGCATCAACGCGCTGGAGACCAAATGGCATTTTGTTCCATCGCACAAATTTTAGGGCAAAGTTTAAATCGCGTTTTGAAGGTCTGTAAAGTTTATAGTTTTTTCCCTCAAGTCGATTGGGTGTAGAAAAAGCATAAACGAACTTGTTATCTATAAAATAGAAACAGATTTCGTATTCAAAAGATATATAGGGTTGAATAATATAATTCTTCAGCCTCTGTCTTAGTAACTGTGGCCTTGATAATTTTTTGGCACCTATACCATCACACTTATTTTTTGGTTTGATATAGTAGGCAGAAACATCGCCGAGCTTTGTTAGTTCAGATAATCTGTCGATCGAAGGTATAACTGGGTAGCCCTGAGTAAATAAATCCAATAGATAGTCCTTTTCCAAATAGCGCGATTGCGCTAAGTATCCTTTTTCGGCGGATGTCGCTGGTATGTGACCTCTCTTGATGAGTCTACGAATTATATTTGTTTTTTGCGCCTTGTATTCAAAAGTCGGCCAGATGTTACGAACAATAACAGCATCAACTTTTTTTTCCAGCTTTTCTGAGTCAAGCGGATGCGCCAGTGAAACATTAAAATATTTCCGTAACTTCTGACTTAAATATATATCTTCTTCTAGGCTCTCATTGTAGAGGTTTGTTAGAAGCAAGAGGCTTGGTTTACTCATGTGTATATTCTATCACGGAGCTTGCAACCAACCAGCTAAAAGCTAGGGTATTTTTCAAGGAGCGCCGCTCTATTTATACGCATTCAAGCGGTCCAAAGAATGGAGATTACAAACAATAGCAAGCACTTTTGTATTTCGGTTCAAGGTCCCAAAGTCCGGTTCATACGGTCTCTCTCATGGCCGACTCTTCCATTCACACAGTATATATGAGGTGAGTACCAGACCGGCGCAAAAAAGAGGTTTCTGAACAGCCGTGGTCAACCAAGTAAATTCCATCCATATGGACCTGTCTGCCTCCATTTGGATTCTCTAGCCGATAGATAACAGAAACGCCCCGCGAGGGGTTTTTGTGTTAAAGTCATCTTATGAAACAAGTAACTTATCCTGTCGACAATTCGAGGAAAGCCGAATTCATAGCAAAGTTTTTTGATCGCTAACCCTTATCAAATCCGTTTTTGAAGCATGGAGAGCTTACTGTCAAATAATGTAAATCGTGGTAGGGGGGTACTATTTATTTTATTTTCAGCTGTTGGCTTTGGCAGTTACGGTGTATGGTCGCGGCTAGTTGGCGATTCATTTGGAGTATTTTATCAAAGTTGGACGCGCGCCCTATTTATAACAGTAATATTGTTTCCCATTTTATACTTCACGAAACAGATTGTTCCAGTTAGGCGAGAAGATTGGAAGTGGATGAGCATATTTTTAATTGCCGCTTCTCTGACACAGGCTCCCGTATTTTATGCGTTTAATCACATGGATATCGGTAGCGCAACCCTCCTGTTCTTTACAAGCACGCTTATCACTATGTATGTGTTTGGAATTATTTTTTTGGGAGAGACAGTCGGTGCCATTAAAGTCGTTTCCTTTGTGTTGGCCATTATTGGACTCTACGTTACTTTTTCATTTTCAATAATTACCTTCTCATTACTTGCCGCTGCCATGGCCATAGTAAATGGCGTAGCAAGTGGTACAGAGTTGTCTTCTTCAAAAAAACTTACAGGATCATACGCACCACTGTACGTGACGTTTTTGAGTTGGTTCGCGATATTCATTTGTAATGGCACTGTGTCTTTTTTATTGCGAGAGACTCAACATATTCCTTCGTTTAATATCGCCTGGGCGTATCTCCTGACTTTTGCCGTTGCGAGCGTCTTGTCATCTTGGTTGGTCTTTGCAGGATTACAGTATGTCGAGTCAAGTATTGGGGCCCTCGTAGGACTTTTAGAAATCATTTTCAGCATTACATTTGGCATACTTATTTTTCATGAAGGGCTAGCATCTGGAGTACTCATTGGCGGGAGTTTCATTATCACAGCAGCAGCCCTTCCGCATTTGTATGAATTTCGAAAAATGCAACGATGGGTCGTTTTTAGCGTTGATAAGAAAATGTGAATATTTTGATCTTTGAGAAAACAGGTTTTTCGCAAACATACAAGGGAATAATCTGTTGACATTTTTTAATGTTTCCGTTACGTTGCAATGTCTTTTCCTGCGCATTTCTCGGTTGTTCTATAGAGGGAAAGACCCCAACAAGCTCGGGTGAGAGCTACAAACGTCGGGCAAATGAGCCTGACAGGAGTACTGGTATGAACGTTGAAAAAATTCCACACTGGGCACTCTCCGTCACGACGGGGGAGTGGATTGCGTTTGCGAAGAAGGTGGGTGGCGCTGCTGCCTGCGATGTATTCCACGCTGTCTTGCGAGGTGAGCTCACGACCGAGCTCAAGCAAGCCATCTTTTTCGACAAAAATGGTCAGCGCCTTATTCCTCCGGGACTCAAAGCCGCTGTCACCCGGCCGACTGCAATTCACCAGCTTCATCAGCCGGAACTCGACTATGCCGATATTTTGCCGCGATTGGTGGCGGCATTTCTGGGTGTGGAGTCAATGGCGAACAGCCTGTTCGCGCTCGGAACAATCGCCTTCAAGGCCCAGAGCGACGCGCTCTTGGCGAAGATTGCGGCAACACCGAGCATCGCCAACATTCTGAATGGTGTCCATCTGCCAATCGTGATTCCACAGTTCGAGGTAACAGACTACGGCCACGCTTTGCAGCAAGTCTTTTTTCCTGCCGTTGGGCAGAGCTACGAAAGTCAGTTCCCCCGTCGGCACTTCCATCAGCACCTCAGTGCAAAGTTGGCGGGGAACGTATCAATCGTCAATGGAAGCCGTCATGAGCGACTCGTCGAGCGCATGAAGGACGGACCGGTCGTTGGTATTTACTTTCCGAACCCCTTGCAGGGATGGTCGGTCGATGCTCAGCGTGAGCAGATGGGGAATCTCTACTCGGGCCTCCTTCTTGCTGGTGGCATCGACTCGGCAATCGCTCAGGTCATGTACCCCGGTGAACTTTCCCTGGATGCCAATACACCCTATCGTTACATGGCAGCAATTAAGCTGCCTGGCAAGTCCTTGTACTTCAACCCCATGGAAAATTGGCTTACTGTGTCCGAGGATGGGATCACAGGGGCTACTCGGGGGTATTACTCGGGTGGGCTGACTTTTATCGGGTAGTGTGTGGGTTTCGTTCGCTGCCGACATCAGTCGGCAGCGAACGACGAAGGCCCTTTCCGTTATAAGGAGAATGCATTCCGCCGTAACTACGGTGGGTAAATGAGTTCTCTTTCGAATTTCAACTCTGGACGGCGGCATGATTGGAGATCATGCCGCCGTTTCTCTTTAAAAATATTTAGTAGAAGTGACTTCTTGGTAAAGTTTCGTGCGACTGTATAATAAGGGGAGAAAAGGTTTTTTAATCATTTCTACCCCCAACGATGTACATCCTTACTTTTTTGCACGAGATTTCGGTAGGGCACGGCACATGGCCGCTTGCCCCGGTGTAGCTTTCTTGTCCGCCGTAGTTCGCCACGGCGAACGAAGGAGGAAGCGAAGACGGGTCTGCTTTCTCTCGGAGTTTCTAACTGACAGACAACAAAACGCCCCACAAGGGGTGTTTCTGTTATACTAAACATATGAATAAGGAAGTCTACAAATTCATACTCAGAACCTATGGCCGCAATCCCGGTCAGTGGGTTGGTTTTGTTGCAGAAATATTTCACACACTAGTCGTACGGGTATACGTCGTGATTGCAATGGCCCAAGTCACCACCAGTCTTGCCGCTGGAGATACTAATGCGGCAAAACGTTACATCCTCTATTATTTCCTGGCCCATGTTGCTGGATCCCTCGTCGGAACATTCGGCGAACTGTTGTCTCTCCATACTGAAAACAAAGAATATCATCGTCTTGCCATGACTTTTTACGAAAAGCTAATGGGTAAAGACGTCGCTTTTTATCGTGACAATCAAACTGGGTACCTGGCCAGTATCTTCCGTCAACACTTAGATAGTGCTGTGCTTTTGTTGCGCTTTTCTAGAGGTGAAGCATTAGGTACTTTGATATCGCTTATAATACCGCCCATAGTTCTGATTGCCGCTTCTCCTGGTGTGGGTTTGATCGCTACCGCGATTGTAATAATTCAGTTTGTTTATGTACTGTGGTCATCGTCAAAAGCGCAACAATACAGACAGTTGTTTCATGAAATATATCGCAAAGTAACAGGTGAAGTCTCTGATGTCATAACAAATATTATTGCCTTCAAAGCGGGTGGTGTTGAAGATCGAGCGCGTGACAAAATCTCTGATCTTATGACTCAGGAAACGGAGGCCTTTGATCTACGCCGCAGAACAACGACACTGTTGAACTTACCGAGAAGCATCGTCACCGCTTGCGGAATTACAGGGGCAGTGTATTTCATCATCGCTAACGCTTCCGGTGTAAATCCGACTTCTTTGGGATTGATGGTTCTAACGTTAACGTATATGTTCCAAATCGTCAGGAATGTTAATGCGTTGCCTGAGTTAATTACCCAACACGACGACCTTATTACAAAAATGTATCCTACCCTAAAATACTTGGGCACGGACTATGAACAGATACGCGACACGTTGAAGCCTAAGAAACTTGCTATTAAGCAAGGTGAAATTGCTATTGAGGATGTCAGCTTTAGTTACCCGTCGAACTCTCATAAGGGGACTACGATACCAGTTTTTGTAAATCTCACCATTAACATAAAGGGCGGTGAACAAATAGGCGTTGTTGGATTAAGCGGAGCTGGTAAAAGTACCCTCGCTAACTTGCTGCTTCGCTTTGATGAAATAGATGACGGCTCAATAAAAATTGATGGCACTGATATTCGGGACGTAAAGCAAAGTGAGTTGCGAAGGAACATTGCTTATGTACCACAAGAACCCTTACTTTTTCACCGCACTATAGGAGAAAATATTGCTTACTACAACAATCATGAAAGTGATGAAGAAATTATCAGAGCAGCCAAAGCCGCTCATGCGCATGAGTTCATAGAGAAATTACCCGATGGGTACGATACAGTCGTTGGTGAGCGCGGAATTAAATTGAGCGGAGGTCAAAAACAGCGTGTAGCGATTGCTCGGGCTATCCTGAAGAAAGCGCCGATTATGATTTTTGACGAAGCGACAAGCGCACTTGATAGTGAAAGCGAGCAAATTATTCAGCGTGCGTTGCCGGAAATCATTGGGAAACAAACCGCCATCGTTGTCGCACATCGCCTGAGTACAATTGCGGGGCTTCACAGAATTATTGTGATGCACGAAGGAACAGTGGTTGAATCGGGTAGTCACGAGGAGTTACTCGCCATGAAGGGTCGATACTATTCTTTGTGGCAGAAACAAACCTCAGAGTTCGCCACATTGCCAGTAAGCTAAAATTAAATCAGCAATACTGCCCCAACCAAGTAAATTCCACCCATATGGACCCGTCTGCCATTCATTTGGTTCTAAGCCCTAACACCCGTTCATGCAGGTTCTTTTTATTTTCAAAAATCTTTTCAAAAAGAACGAAGACCCGGGCATTGCAGTTGCAGTGCACACGGGTCTCCTTGTTCGTTCGTCCCTCCTCGCCGTCAGGCGAATCGGGAACGTTAGTGTTGTCTGCGAGACGACGGCAGAGCCGCTATTCTGAGACAGATGCCTGCCTCGAACGTCGCCGCAATTGCGAACCAGAGGACGAGCAAACGCTCGTCGAATGTTGCGTTGTCGGTCATCGGGAGCAGGAAACCGATGAAGCTGTCCTGCACGCTTTCGTTCAGAAGAGGGGTCAAGGCTGACGTCCAGAACACCGCCAGCGAGAGTAGTACGAGGCCGAAGGTCATCAGCCCCAGTCGTGCGAATGTTGTCATGTTTCTCCTGTTTGATCTTCTTTTTGTGGAAATTGGTCGCCTCCAGTTTCCATGTTCTGGGCCGTTGCTAGGCGGCCGCCAGTTGTTCTTCAGTTTTGGGGTGGCCTGTACGCGGGACGAGTTGCCAGAAACCAGATGATGACGCTACTGATGATGGCCAGGACGGACGCGGTCGTCATCAGTATCCGGGCACCGTCCGGAAATCCGTCGCTGATGAAAGGGAACAGGAAACCGATGGAGGTCTCCCGCAGCCAACCGTTGAGAGGGCTCAGCGCGAGCCCCCAGAGAAGTCCGAGAAGGAACAGCACTCCGGCCATTCCCATTCCAAAGATTCGTTTCATGATTGTCATTTTTTTCCTTTTCCTCTTTGTTCTTCGACGTCCACATCAATAGCAACGGCAAAAAGCCACTCATGACGACGCCCAAGAAGTTTTTCAAAGAACACGTAAAGATACTACAAAATAGGGGAAAAGTCAATGCTTATTTTGTTCACATCCTTAGCCGGTGCCTTCTCGTTGGTGTTATACTAGTGCATATGTACTACGACGTTGTTGTTTTACCTCCAAAAGAAATTCGTGAGAACGTTGGCCGACAGGTTCGCAACGAGAGTCGAGCTTATACATCTAAGTTCCTAGTTGATAATAGAAAATTAATTCCACATCTTAGCCTTTTTCATATTCGTACTTCGGTTGCAAACATAAAAAAAGTAGAAGCAACGGTAAAAAAATTACTCGACAATTACCAGCCACAAGTTGTTCGGTCTTGCGGAATTATTGTTCACTCCAATAATTCAATTTCTCTTAACCTATCAAAACCTAAAGAACTCAATTTTCTGCATCGCAAGATCGTGGCGCAGTGTAAAGATTTTAGAACGGGTGAGATGCCCTGGACCAGTAAAGGCCGTATGCCTACCAAGCTCGAGGTTTTGTATCGTCAGCGATATGGCACACAACATCTACTTAAGTTCTTTAATCCTCATCTAACACTAGGAATGTTTATTGAAGCGGATGCTGCAAAAATAGTTGCCAGAAAACTCAGTAAACTTCGTTGCACCTTTGTTGCTGATACCATTGCTATTGCTGAAGTGAATCGGCTGCATCAAGTGACAAGAGTAATTAAAATACTTAGAGTGAGTACCGCATGAAGTCACTGGTGATTAATAATTTTAAAGTTTATCAATGGATACTTTCCCGTCATTAGAACAACGCGAATTACCGGAGCCGCCGCATTGGTCGAAAGCCATTGGGGTCGGCATTGTGGTCATGGGGCTTGCCATGGGAACAGGCGAGTTGATTCTTTGGCCGCATTTAGTAACCAAACATGGTTTAGATTTACTGTGGCTTGCGCTCGTTGGCATAAGTTGCCAATACGTTCTTAATAAAGAAGTTGCTCGGCATGCGATTGCGACTGGTGAAGGATTCTTCACAACCTCAGCTCGGTTTTTTCGTTGGTCACCTTACTTTTGGTTGGTAGCCGCAATTCTCTTATATATATGGCCAGGGTGGGCGAGCGCTATTGGAACGACGCTGCTTGAATTATTTGGTTTCGGGAGCCACTATCTTTGGTCATTCGTTGCCCTTGGTTTGGTTCTCGTTTTAACGTTTAGCGGGCACGTGGCGTACCGCATGCTGGAGCGCTCGCTCAAAGTGACCGTGCCCGCCTTCTTTGTCATCCTGGTAGTTATTAGTTTTGTTAATTTAGGATGGGAAGATGTTTTGGCTGTGGCGCGCGGGGTAACCCGTTTTGGTTATATTCCAGATGGTGTTGATTTTAATGTGCTCCTCGGGGCCATTGTTTTTGCCGGTGCCGGTGGCATGCTTAATCTTTGTGTCGGTTTGTGGTACCGCGACAAACAAATCGGTATGGGGAAATACGTGGGACGAATTGTGAATCCCATTACTGGTAGACAGGAAGCCGCCGCAGCTACGGGTTATACATTTGCTTTGACACCAGAAAATCTGCAGCGGTGGCGGGGGTGGATGCGGTATATCAATATTGATCAGGGATTAATATTTTGGCTCCTTGGTTTCATCACGCTCGTGCTACTCAGCGCAAATGCGCATGCCGTGTTAGTGCCGCGTGGTTTAGTACCGGAAGGTTTTGCTGTGGCGGTGGTACAAGCCCATATTTTTGGCGATCAGTGGGGTATTGTTGGTTATAAACTTTTTCTCGTCATGGCGTTCCTAATGCTCTTCTCAGTTATGTGGACGGTGATTGATGCGTTGACGCGCATGGTGAGCGACATTGTCTATACTAATTCTCGCGCCGGCGGCAATCAGCGAGCATTCAGGGTTTTTAGTCGTCTCAGTTTAAGTCAGCTTTATTACGGAGTAATAACCGTGGTTGTGCTGCTCGGGGCTTTACTCCTCCCCATGAAGCAGCCACTCGTGCTCCTTACAATCTCCGGCGTGCTGGGCGGCCTTAGTATGGCTGTATATACGCCAATGCTTCTGTATTTGAACAACACTAAACTAGAGAGGGAAATACGACCAGGAATAATTACAAATATATTGCTGGCGTGCATTTCTGTTTTCTTTATCTTCTTTGCCTATAAGGTAATTGAACAGGTCGCGCGCTGATTTCTGGCAACGATTCCGTACTATCAATTGATACAATTGCATTCGCTTGGGTATTTAATATGCCGTGTTAATCTTGACACTTTGGTGTATGTATGAAAACTTGGCACCGGACCTTCTGCCCATGGGAAGGTACTATGTTTCCAGGAGAGTTCCATGAACGCCAATGGTTTTCAGCTCACCGATCATGAAAAGAAGGTGCTGGGGCTGGTTTCGGATGGCCTCAAGAATGCGGAGATTGCCAGGGACCTGAAGGTCTCGGCCGAGACCATCAAGTCAGAGCTCAAGCGGATTTTCCGCAAGATCGGCGTCAAGAACCGCACGCAGGCGGCCGTGCTTTGCGTCAGGGAAGGTCTCATCAAACCTTCCAGAAGCTGAGACTACTCAGCCAGGATCACGAGAGAGGCGGGGAAGTTGGCAACGCCGACCGACCCGCCTTTCGTCCTTTTTACATTTTGATGAGCTATACTTTGGATATGCCTCACGACCTAGAAGTTACTCCAGGAATGTATCAGCACTATAAAGGGGGAACATACCGTGTTCTTTTTGTTGCCACTGAATCGACCAACGCACGAGAGGGGAACAAGGCAGTCGTATACATCTCTCTAAAAGATGGACTTGTTTACTATCGCGATTTGAAGGAATTTACTGAACTTGTCGAGTGGCCTGACGGGGGCAGAAAACCTCGGTTCATTGGTGCCTACACATCTTTTAAAAATCCAGTTCGAAAACAGTAAATACGTGTTTATTCGTGAAGCAATAATTTTTGGTTTAAAGCAAGCCCGAGCTTGCGTGTTCGCTGGTTCTTTTTTTGCGTTGCTTTTTGTTTCAACGGTTATACCGCTTGGCCCGCTGCCTCGGTATGACTTCATTTTTCTTGGCGCTGTAGTAATTCAAGCAGTCCTCATTTGGACAAAATTAGAAACCACAGACGAAGCAAAAACGATTGCCCTGTTCCATGTGGTCGGTTTTGTTCTGGAAGTCTTTAAGACTCGACCAGAAATTGGTTCGTGGACGTACCCTGAATTTGGTTACTTGAAAATTTTTAGCGTGCCACTCTACAGCGGCTTTATGTACGCCGCTGTTGGCAGCTACATTAGCCAAGCCTGGAAACTTTTCCACCTGCGCCTAACGGGGAGTCCTGGGCAAGCAATTACTGTCCCACTCGCCGCAGCGATTTATCTTAATTTTTTCACGCATCACTACGTTTACGATTTTCGTTGGCTGTTGGCACTCCTTGTGCTCGTAGTATTTTATCGCACAAAGGTTTACTTTACGGTGACGAAAAAAGAGTTTTCAATGCCGCTACCACTCTCTTTCGTACTCATTGGCTTCTTTATTTGGATAGCTGAAAATGTAGCAACGTTTTTTGGTGCGTGGCAGTACCCAGACCAAGCGGTTACCTGGACGCTTGTGCACCCTGGCAAAGTGAGTTCATGGTCACTCCTCGTTATCATCAGCTTTATTATCGTAGCGAACCTGAAGGAGTATAAAATGAAGTACCGTCAGCTGGTTACTTGAAAGTGTTTTATGGTAAAAAAAGTTAGAAGCAGACTTGTTGAAACTAGGAATGCCGCGAGGGTATAAACAAGCAACGTATTTTGGTAGGGCACTATAAAAAAAGCAATAATTGCCGCCAGAAGCAAAACAAATTTTCCAAGTGCAAGGTAAACAGATTTTTTTCTAATTTGGGATGATGCATTTTTCCCCATAATGTAAAAAGTAACCGATATGGCAATTGCTCCAGGTACGGTACTAATTCCCAATAAATAAATAAGTTGGTTTTCTTCAGTTGGTATCCACATATAAAAAGGTGCGGTGGTGGCAAGCGCCATAGGATGGAAATACATTACACGACCAAGGGCGTAAATTAGTGCAATAAGCAATTCAAGTATTGAGAAAAAAAATGCAGCAGCCCTTTTTTGCCTAAGCAGTAGGGGTACCTGCACGATAAATGCCGTTGAAAAAATTAATAGAAAGTAACCCACTATATCCAAAGCATTTTTCCCATAGGGGTCATCAACCAGGTAGACGAGTGTCCACGCAACCCAGGCGCAGCCAAAAAATTCGTAAAAAAGTATAAAAAGTTTATTCGCGGTTGCTTTTTCGTTATTTTGAAAAGAACTTCGTAAACGAATAACAATTGCCGTCGATAATAAAACATTTATGACGGCGGCAATTAAGAAAATTGGTATCATATATAATAGCAAAAAGTATAACAAAAAATTTTGAATACATCTATTTATCTCAGCAACGCTTCAAATAAGTGGTGAAGACAATACGCGAAGGGCGGGGAGGTTGGCGATGCTGACCCATTCGCCGCTGTCTTTATACATTTCAAATTTACAGAAACCGCATTATGAAATAACGAAAGTCTTTCATTGTGTAGTATACTAAAAAAAGTATTGTAGTTTAAGAAAAAGTTCTGAATATTTTACGTTTTCAAAAAATACATTCGTATCGCGTGGCACTCATCATAGTGTCGGTCTTTACTTTGTTCACCACTGTTTCAGGACCTACCGTTGCAGCGGAAACGCTATTCCCCGAAGGCTCACTGTGGCAGGTAGCGGGCGATAGTCGTGTGTACGTAATTTCAAAACAACGGAAACGTCACATTCCAAATGAAGCCATCTTTAATTCCTACGGTTTTCGTTTTGCCGACGTTCGTTTACTTGACCGTGCGGCGTTTGATGCTCTACCGCAGACGCGCGTCATAAAATTAGCGAACAGTCCGGCCGTTTTTTCTATTACAAGCGGGCAACGTATTGCAATTACTTCTGCCGCGGATTTTTTAGCGCAGGGGTTTGCGTGGGACGAAATAGCAATTCTAAACCAATTAGAGTTAACCTGGTACGACGCTCCCGGCAGCCAAACACCACCACCCCAAAGCGTGCATCCGCTTCTCGACAAGGTGAGTGAAGCTCGCGCACTCCTCCACGCTGCTGCGCCGGTGTACTTGCAAGAAAAGCAAGCAGGAATAGCTCGCACACTTACTGCTGGTGTTAGCGGCAGCGACGTTGAGGCGGTGCAGCGGATTTTGCAAACCTTAGGGTATTTCCCAAAAACAATTACGCCGAATGGGATTTTTGGTCCAGCTACCGAAGCAGCTGTTCTGGCATTTCAAAAAGCAGTTGCAATAGAACAAGTTGGTACCGTGGGCCCCAAAACGTTAGCTGCACTCGAGCAGCGTGGTTTGCCTGTTGTCGGTTCAGGTTCACTTGTGCGTCAGTGGACGGATACCGTACCGGCTGATAGAGAGGTATTACTCGCCGCGTGGCACGAACAAAACAACGAGATGCGACTTGTGCAGGTTGTGCTCACCACCGAACGTGTGGCTAGTGGCGGCAGTATACGGACTGTTCCGAAGGCGGTATCGCGCACGCCAGGGTTTAATGTGCGCTACGACAGTGGTAATGGGGTAAATGTGCAGTACACGGTAACCTCGCCAACAGGGTACAAAGTGCTCGCCAATCGATTCCCGATTTTTGATGCTCCACCCGGGTCATTAGGTACATTTCCACCAACAGAAGAAGTCTACGTGCCATTTAATACTGCTTTCTTAGACCCCGTGATTGTCGCGTCTGGCCGCAGCTACCTTGATAGTGTCGTTACTCAGGCGACTACAGAACTGCGGCAACTTGGCGTTCGTTCACGCTCGCATAATGGTTTGGTGGCTGATTTTGCTGACCCTAATTTGCTAAAAGCTATTGCGCTCATAGAACACATGGATACAACAGAATTTGTGAACGCTAGTAATAAGGATGCGGTGGTTAATAAAGTTTTCGCTATTCTTGCAACGAACCGCGAAGATAGTTACCAATTTTCAGGCTCGTCGGCCGGAGCATTCGGACTAGCGCAATTTATCAGCAGTACGTATAGCGGCATTACTCGATTGTATCCTTCGGCAAAGCTCATTCCAGATTTTCGCTCTGGTATGGTTAATCATGTGAATGGGTTTAAGGCCATGGCGCTGTATCACGATGCAAATGCGGCGTCACTTGAAAGCTCGGTGCAGCAGTACATAACCAGTAATCCAGAATTGTTCAATGTCGTTGTGGCCGAAGCCTTAGCAGCGGCATATAACGGCGGCCCGGGTAGAATTCGCTTGGCCATTTCTCGTTTCGGTAATGCTTGGCAGACAACAGTTAACAGCACCTATGGCTTACGAACAGAGACACGTTCGTATATACAAAAGTTTCGAGCAGTCCAGCAGTGGTTGGTGTCGTAATGACGTTTTGGTTGAATTTTTATTATTGAATCAAAGCGCCTTTCGGTAAGCCATCAAGCTCCGTTTGCGGGATAACCGTTATTTTTTTACTGCTGTAGCCACGTCGGGCGAATGCCGTACTGGTTAAGGGCCGCAGCGTTCCTGTTACGACAACGTAGACAGTCGACAATGTTTCGCTTTTGACGAGCGTTCCATCGCGCGCCGCCACGGGTATACCACTTTGCCAGCCACTCGCCACTTCAATACTAAACGTATAATCGGGTGTCATGCCACGCTGCTTTGCAATAAATGGATAGATGCGTCGCTTCGTGCCTTTGCTAAATAGATAGAATTCCTGTGTTTCAGCAACGCTAAAGTAGGTATTTTCTTTTGGTGTGGCAAAACTTTCTTTAGGGTAAACAGCCACCTCGTTGTCGGGAATTGTTGCGACATTTTTGAAGTTGTAACCCAGATTCTTGAACAGTTCGGCCGTGAGCGGTCGCAGTTGACCACTCATCACAACGTAGACGCTTGCCGAGAGGTTACTTTTTATCAGTGTGCCGTCTTTTGGGGTTAGGGCGATGCCGTCTGGCCAATTGCTAACGATACTTGCTTCGAAAGCGTAGTCAGGTTTAATGGCTCGTTGCTTGGCCACGAATGCCGAGATAGGATGCTTGGCCCCACCTTTGAATACGTACATTTCTTTTGATTCTTTACTAGTGAAGTACGTGCCGTCACGAGGTGTGGGCGACGCACCTACTGGAATTTCAGCGAGCGCAACATCGTTCACTGTAGCAATAGTTTTTGTGTTGAAGCCAAGGTTCTTGAATAGGTCAGCAGTCAGTGGTAGTCGTTGTGCTTCACTCATAAGATAGACACTCGTACTGGCCGCGCTTTTGATAAGCGTACCTTTTAAGGGAAAGACATGCCCCTGTTTTGCGTATAAGGAAATCTCTGCGTCAGGAATTTTTTGTACCAGATTACCAGCATTGTGTTGCTGTAAGGTGAACGGGGTGAATAATTTCAAAACACTCTGGTCGACGAGGTAGATGGCAGGGTTGGTTTCTCCTCGTACCACCGTGCCATTACTTGGCGTCAGCTGAGGGCCGGTGGTAAAGAGGCTCGCTTCTGCTGGAGAAATAGACAAACTTTTGGTTGGATCAAGTTTTCGCTGCTGCAATACAAACGTGGTGGCGGGATGCATGACGTTTGCAATGAAGACAAAGAACGTACCGTTTGCAGTAACGACAGTGTTGTCATTGGGGCCATAGGTCGGGCCAAGTGGGTAATTCGTAAGTTCGATTGGCGAGACAGTTAGTGCCGTTGCTTGGTTTATAGTACGTGCGGCGGCTACGAAACCTGGCACGTGTTGTCGAGATCCGTCTTGAATAATAAAGACGACATTGTCGTGTAGTGTTTTAATGAGCGTTCCATTCGGATATTTGAACCAGCCAGTAAAGAATTTCCAGAAGTTATAGTTTCCATTAAAGACATGGGGTGTATAGCGATAGAGTGCGGCTGTTGCTCGATTGCCAAGCGTAACGCTTTGCGAGGTTTGCACGTTTGCATAGTCTCCCACAGTATTTGTTAGAACAATGCTATCACCAACTTTTGTCGTTGCACCGTTGATGGTTGGCCCACGTCCGCCTGGTGTCGTAAATGATTTCACAAGTGATTTTGGTGCGCCCAAGTATCGATTTCCTTCGGTATCAATATTGCCAAATAGCTGGTAGTAAAAGCCGGGAAAAAGATTGCCGCATCCAGTAGCAATCGGACAATCAAATCCTAATGCTCGATTTAATACGAGCGGTAATCGGTCAGGTGAGATTTTATTGGCGATGAGTCCTTGCTCTTTTTGCAGGGTAACTAAGATGATCTGCGGATTTAAACCACTGGCTCGGGCAGCATCCCAAATAAGTTCAGCGGCCGTTCTCAGGCGTCCGATGTTTGGCTGCGGATCATCCAATGCTTGCTTAACCGTCGTGTCGTTTGGTTCATTTAATTTTATCAAAAAATCTATTTGGGTGTTGGCAAGAACGCTTCCTTTTGATTCTAAGAAGTGTTGGATGCCTTCTGGTCCGCCGAAGGTAGACGTATCAGTAAACGCAGCGTCTGGTATAAGAATATTCGCACTGAATTCAGGATACACTTCCTGAGCCAACGCCGGTTGCAGTTGGAGTAAAAAAATACAAGCGACAAGCAGAGAAGAAATTATTTTTTTCATACGTATTGGTGCTTTCACAAGTATACTACAACGCCATGGACTCGTACGCTTTGCCACGGAGCCATGGTGGACAATATGTGTAATTTGAACTATCATTGTCTTACAAATTGGGTTCCATATGGATATCCGTCGAATTTCCAGGGGAATTTTAAATTTGTATATTGTTCAATTTAATTTTGTTTTCTATGAATGGAAAAATTAAGAGCTTAAACACTGAAAAGGGTTTTGGTTTCATTACGCCAGAAGGTTCCGACAAAGATGTTTTCTTCCACAAGTCCGCTTTGGTAGAAGGCACTTTCGAAGACCTCCAAATTGGCATGGACGTTACGTTTGAGACCGAAGAGTCCGACAAGGGCCCTCGTGCAAAGAACGTTCGCCGAGCCTAACTTTTACTAGGTTAAAAAATCACCCCGACTTGACGTCGGGGTGATTTTTTATTTGTTTAAAATTCATTAAATACGTTGACAAAGTCACCATTTTACTCTAAGAATAGTTGTCGGTAATTTCCTGTCGAACAAAAACAAAGGAGGAATTCCCATGCGGAATCCGTTCATAGCTCTGTTCTTTTCGTGCGCGCTGGCCTTTTCGGCACAAGCGGCTGACGGCATCGTGGTGAAGCAAGCTGCCATCAAAGGTGGTCAGCTCATCATCAAGGGCAGTGGTGCCACGCCTGGTTTCCCGGTCATGCTCGACGGCATCCCTTCGGGGGAAGCGGGCGGCCATGGCATTTTCACCGCGACCGCGACCTTCATGCCGGCGGACTGCGTTGTCGATGTGAGCGACGGCGTTTCGTCTGTGAACGCCGTCATTCGCTACTGCGGCATTCAGGGTCCGCAGGGTCTGCCTGGTGTCGTTGGATCCCAGGGACTCCAAGGCGCACCTGGCCCTCAAGGCGAGGTGGGGTGCGGCACACTCGTCTGCGATGATGTCGAAGTATTGATTGCGGAGGTTACTAGCTGCACCGCGCAGTGCAGCAGTGTCACCACAACGACAACAACGACTACCACCACGACGACGACAACAACGACACTCGCCGAATCGGTGGTGCCCATCATCACCCTTTCGGCGGCGAGCCCAGTCGGTGCCTCTACACCAGCCGTTGGACAGACGGTCGCCATCTTCAATGTGAAGGCGCAAGGTGGTCGAAATCTCACCTTGCATTCTTTGACACTGACGCGGACTGGCAATGTCGGCGCGCAAGTGCCGGTAAATGCCTCGCCGGTGATCTACGTCGGCGCCAGTTCCATCGGCACGGGTGATAACTGGAGCGGCACCATGGGTGGATCAACCAGTCTGGTAACGTTTGACCCGCCCTTCACTGTTACTGCTGGCAACACCGTTTCTTTGGGTGTCAAAGTCGACACCAGCGGTGCGACTGCCATGAGTACCTTCGGCGTGACAATCGATGGTACGCAAGGCGCTACGGGCGGGCTCTCTTGGTCGTACGTACCACCCGGAGGGTCGGAGGTGATGAGTACGGTGTCGGATAGCTATCCGGTCATCGGCGGGACGCTCGTCTACTGACGGGTACATCGGGTTTCTTGACGGGGCGGGTTTTGTTCAGTAACACTGAATGAGACTCGCCCCGCCCCCGTTTCAGCAAGATTCAAACAGTATATCCGTGACGTTCAATTTTCCTCAAAACGGGCTATAGTAAAGGATGTTGCAGCACATATGGATAAAATCTTTTGGGAAATTTCAATAGTTTTTTTACTGACGTTACTGAACGGTTTTTTCTCGATGAGCGAAATTGCGCTCATTTCTGTTCGAAAAACACGCATTGCTAGTTTAGCGAAGCAGGGGAATCAACGAGCGAAAATTGTCCAAGAGCTTCATAAGAATCCCGAAAGCTTGTTTGCCACGATTCAGGTTGGTATTTCTGTTATCACCATTTTTGCTTCCGCCTTTGCCGGCGCTAGTATTGCAGAACGATTTTCAGGCGTACTAGAAAATGTAAGTTATTTATTCATTTCGAATAATGCTTATGCCATCAGTTTCGTAGTTGTTGTGGCGGTATTGTCCTACGTTAGTGTGGTCTTGGGTGAGCTTGTGCCAAAGTCACTTGGGTTACGGTACGCCGAGAAATTTAGCTTGCTGGCGGCCTATCCAATTTGGTGGGAATCAAAAATTTCTTTTTGGCCCATAAAGTTACTCAGCAGTTCTGCAAATTTCATTTTGAAATTTTTTAAAGATTCAACCAGCTTTTTAGAGTCGCGACTTTCCAAGGAAGAAATTAGGGCAGTTCTAATAGAAGGTCGTAATGCGGGCACTATTAAGGCGCACGAACACGGTCTTCTAGAAAATATTTTTGATTTCTCTAATTTAACCGTAGAGAAAATAATGGTACCTCGGACGCAGATGGTTGCCTTTGATATTAATGAGCCAGCGCGAAGCGTGGTCCATAAAGCGATTGAATCTGGGTACTCCCGCATACCTATATACCAAGGCAACCTCAATACTATTGTTGGTGTTTTGTACACAAAAAAATTATTGGGGAAGTTTGATAACGTGGATAAGAATTTTGATATCCATGATTATTTGTTGCCGCCTTACTTTGTGCCTACGGCTATGAAAATTAGCGAAGTACTACAACGGCTGCAAAGAAAAAAGGTGCAAGTGGCATTAGTAACGAATGAACGTGGTGAAGTGGAGGGGCTTGTTACCCTGGAAGATATATTAGAAGAAATAGTGGGGGACATTACCGACGAAACCGATGAAGTAAGTCAAGCCATTGAGCAGGTTGGCGATACGCATAAGGTTGCGGGTGATGTATCAGTGGTTGATTTTAATAAGCATTTCCATTCTGCATTGCCTGAAGATAAAGATTTTAATACCGTTTCTGGTTTCATTTTGGATAGGCTAGAGCGTTTTCCCAAAGCGGGGGACGAAGTTCTGCACGAGGATATGGTTTTTACTGTTCAGGAGATTACTTTGCGTACTATAAAAAAAGTAATTGTGAAGCATAAAAATGAAGCGCAATAAGCATTATGAGTTGAACGATTGTGGTTTGGTTTCAACTGATTGTCGAAACAATATAAACTAGTTCAATATTTCTATGTCAAAAAATCACTTGTCGTTTCTGTATGGGTTGTTTGGTGAAAATGAAACGCCAAAAAGAAAGATGATACTCCGGAGCATTAAGGCGAAAGCTGACGCCAAGAGAATACTGTCAGACAAGATTGCCGATTGGATGACCTCGCACTTTGGCAGTATGAGTTTTCTTCTTGTTAATTCCGGCCTATTTATTGCCTGGGTACTCATCAATACAAATCGCATTGCGTGGATTCCAGTGTTTGATCCATTTCCATTCAGCTTATTGACCACTATAGTTTCTTTGGAAGCAATTGTACTTGCTATTTTGTGCTGATATCACAGAACAGAAATATGAAAGTTGACGACCTTAGAGAAGAAGTTCATTTACAAATAAACCTCATTGCCGAAAAAGAAATAACGAAGTTGATGAAAATGACCGTCCTGCTGTTAAAGAAACATGATGTTGATTTGTCCGAAGACCCAGAATTAAAAAAATTGCTAAGACCGATTAGTGAAGCAGAAATAGAGAAAATATTGGAAAAAGAAATTCTATAGCTAAGCTACCGTAGCGAAGTATTTTTTGGTCAAAAAATAAACCAGCCCGTAGTGGGCTGGTTTATTTACAGGTTATTTCTACTTAGCGTTCTTTTGCAATCAAGTGGTAGAGGTGGGAAGACACGCTACCAAGTGAGGCGATAAACAGTAGGAAACACAAAATCCAACCAACGAAAGGAATGGCACTAAGGAGCGCCAAGCAGATGACGCCGACCGTAATACTCTGCCAGGTTACTTCTACCTCCTTCGCCTTTTTGAATTGGCGGAAAATAATGGAGCCAAACGTAACGCCCGCGAGCACCTTTGCGATAATGAGAAGTGCTCCGAAAATGAGTGCCGCGGGTATGCCGACGAGCATGCCGATAATTGTTATCAAGCTCAGAATAATTGCAAATGGCGTTACTACCAGAACAATGGAGCCACGCAATGCGGCAGACCCGAAGCTATCCATAGCCGTTTTGGTAGTAGCCGTAAGCATTCGAGGTACAAAGGCAAAGAGGAGTAGTGCTGCCAGAAGAAGCATGAGCACTTTGGTAAGCCAAAGGACACCCAAGAAGGCAAACATGCCTTTGGCGAATGCTGGCCCGCCGTGCTTTGCTGGCCGCATAACCTGCGTGTAGTCGGTTGCGCCCTTAATGGTTGCGCCAGTGGCTACAGAGGCGGCCTTTGGTGCGTGATACGCAAGGTTGCCTTCGATTGTTGCGCCCGTACCAAGTTTGATTTCTTCAGCTCGAGCGAAGACGCTTCCAGCAACAGTGCCATTAAGAAGCAGCGCACCGCCGGCTGCTGAAACATCCCCCGTAACTGTGCCATCGATTATAAGTGCACCAGCACCGGCTAAAATATCACCAGCAATCGTTGCCGTTGAGAGAATGTGAACATTTCCACCGGCAATGACGAGGTCGCCGCCAATAGCGCCAGTAATTGTTATGTCGCCGCCAGCAATACGAAGGTCATCACCAACAGAGCCGAGGACTTTTATTGAACCACCACCAATGGTGAGGTCGTCTTTGATATTTCCGGTAATGACGATATTGCCACCACCAACAACTAAATCACCCGCAACATCACCGTTGATGCTGCTGTTTCCAGCACCAATGTAGAGATCTTCTTCGATCGTACTATTTTTCGGCAAGGTATATTCTTCGCCAGCCTTGAGCATTGCCGCGTGAGCCGAGAGGGGAGTCATGATAAGTACCGCTGTGCTGATGAAGAGCGAGAGCCTGTGCCTCATAGGATGTGTAAGGTTATCTTTTTAAAAACGTTTAGTAAGTATACAGCCATAGTTAAAATACACAAAAAAGCCTCGCATTTTCATTGTGTGCCATTGCCAAGACTAAAAAAATTCCTTAGTCTGTTCGGGCATGGCAAATAATGATGTAGTCCTTCGTTTCGACGAAGTGATTTTTAATTACGGCAAAACCAAGCCCATTCTTGATGAGGCTAGTTTTTCTGTGCGTCGTGGCTCGAAGGTTGCCCTCATGGGGCAAAACGGGGCAGGGAAGACCTCGTTGTTTTCGCTCATTTTAGGAGAGCGTGAGCTGCAATCCGGCCGTATTCACTTAACGCCCAAAGATGCCACAGTAGGCATTGCGAAGCAGGTCGTTGCCCCAGAACAGCTGGACCTTACTGTGCGAGATTTTTTCGCCGCCACCTTTCAAGAAGTACCTTACAACTTGGATAAACGAATTTCCGACGTACTTGATGCGGTGAACTTGAAGACAGACCTTACAAAAACAGTTCGTCAACATTCGGGTGGGCAACAAGCTAGACTTTTGCTTGCCTACGCCCTCATTCAAGACCCAGACGTTTTGCTGCTTGATGAACCAACGAACAACTTGGATCACGACGGTATCATGCATCTCACTGGATTCTTAATGATGTACGAGAAAACAGTCATCGTTATTTCCCACGACGCCGATTTCTTAAACGCCTTTACTGATGGCGTTATCTACCTGGATGTACATACGCATAAAATTGAACAGTACAACGGTAACTACACAGATGTGGTTGAAGAGATTAGTCGCCGCATTGAGCGCGAGGAAATGCAAAACGCTCAAGCTGCTCAACAGATAAAAAAGAAAATGGCGCAGGCAGAAGTATTCGCACACAAGGGTGGTAAGCTTCGCTCGGTTGCAAAGCGAATGCGTGAAAATGCGGAAGAAGCGGCGGAAGAAATGGTTGAAGTGCGTCGTGAGGATAAAACAATTCGTGACTTCACTATTCCCGTGCAAGAGTTTCCGTTCGATTTTAATGGCGCCATTCTTGATATTAAAAAGGTGGGCATCGTAAAAGCAGGGGAGCCAATCATGAAAGATATAGATTTAACACTCCGCCGTCGCTCACATCTTCTCTTGGCTGGCCCAAATGGCATTGGAAAAACAACATTGCTTAGACAAATTGCATCCGGGGAAGCGAAAGGTGTAACCATAGGGGCTGGCGTTCGTGTTGGCTACTATGCTCAAGATTTTTCAATGCTGAATTTTGACGAGACGGGCTTTGATAGTTTGGCGAAGGTTATGGAGAAGCAAGACGAACACGCACTTCGCTCCATGGCAGCTGGTTTTTTGTTGGATGGTAAGGTGCTCGGAAACGACATTCGTTCGATGTCTGAAGGTCAAAAGGGATTGCTTGCCTTAGCGCGACTAGTGCTCATGCGCCCGGGTCTCATCATACTAGACGAACCAACGAACCATATTAATTTTCGACATTTGCCGGTGATAGCGAACGCACTCGATAGTTATGAGGGTGCGATGGTGTTGGTGAGCCACATCCCAGACTTTGTGGCCAAGATTCGCATTGATCACACCATAGATCTCGGGTTGCTCTAGATTATTTCGTCACCCGCCAGGATTGTTGACCTGGCAAAGAGTGTGGTACCACTAACATTATGAAGTGGTTCACGCACGCCATCGTTCGCACTACTGCGCCGCATAAACTTATTGGTGCTCTATATCGCACCATTCTTCGGCCGGTTCTTTTCAAGTTTGACGCTAGTCGGGTACATCGAGGAGCAGTCGCCGTAGGTGAGTATTTGGAGAATCGACGGGCAATCGTTCAATTTTTTTGTGGACGAACAGTGCGGAAGCCCAAAACTGTTTTGGGTATTAGCTTTGCAAACCCCGTTGGGTTAGCGGCCGGTTTTGATTACAACGGTCATCTGGCGAAGGTGCTGCCGGCAGTTGGTTTTGGTTTTACCACCGTTGGCACGGTAACCGCTCGGCCATCCTCGGGTAATCCAGGAAAACAATTAGTGCGGCTACCGAAATCGCAAGCTATATTAGTAAACAAAGGTTTCAAATCTGACGGTGCAATTGCTGTTGCGGCTCGTCTCGACAAAAAGCAGTTAGAAAAACAGACACTTGGCATAAGTATTGGTAGCTCAAATGTTTCCGCTGTTAATACTGTTCCTAAGGCAATCGATGATTACTTAGAGACTTTTTCATTATTTCAGGCGAAACCATACGTTAGTTTTTTTGAACTTAATGTCAGTTGTCCTAACACGGCACTCACTGAAACTTTCTCAGAGCCTGAGAATTTTATCGCACTGGTACGTGCCGTTACAACGCTCGGAATTCGGCAGCCACTATTTGTAAAGATGCCAAGTGAAATCACCGTGCCTAACGCCGAGGTGCTTGTACGCATTGCTTTACAGTACGGTATACGAGGATTTATTTTTTCAAACTTAGTAAAAAATAGACACAGTGCTGCGTTCGACGCAGTAGAAATTGCGGCGTTGGCTGGTCAGCCAGGCAACTTTAGTGGTCGGCCAACCGCTTTGCAGTCGCACGCATTGGTGGCTCACATGCGGCAGGTGTTTGGTAGTGAGGTGGCGCTAGTGAGTTGTGGTGGAATATTTTCTTCAGCTGACGCACAGGCGCGCTTTGCCAGCGGCGCGGACCTTGTGCAACTTATCACCGGAATGATTTACGAGGGTCCACAGCTCATAAACGAAATAGTTGAAAAAATCGATGGCGGGCTACCCAACGTTCAAGGCCGTTGCCTAGAAGTTGGATAGCCCGCCAGCAGTCGCTCCCGGCGTTCGTTCGGCTAGACGCCGAGCATCCGCCGGAACTTGGCGAAGGGGATGATTTCCCCGGTCTTGCCGTCGGTGTTCGGCTCTACGGCGAAGAGTAGGGATGCGTTGGTCCACCCTTTCTTGTCGCGAGTGGCCAGTCTGCCACTGATGAGCTCCCTTAGGTGCTCTACGCGATGCACATGAGCACCCGTAACACCGTCAAGGAGATGCACCCAGGCTTCAGGTGCACCAGGTTTAGCCAGGGCCACGACACCGTCATAGCCAACCGGCCCACTGATAAAAATGTAACCGTCTTGAAGCTGGCTCAATGTATAACCTCTCGGTCGTATTCTGTTTCCAGGCCGTTGCCGTAGGTAAACAGTGCGCAGATTCTATAAGTAATCATTTGAAATAGCAAGCTACTTACCTTGCCAATTTACCTTATTTAGCATAGGCTCAAGCCAATTAGCTAACACTGCATTTATGATAAAAAAAACGTACGATAGGAATTCTCGCGACAAGCGCAGCACCAGCAGCAAGTTCAATAATGACAAACCTTGGAAAAAGAGTGGGCCGAGTAGAGACGATGTCCGAACAGAGCTGCATACTGCCACGTGCGTTAAGTGCGGCAAAGAGTGCATGGTTCCTTTTAAGCCAAATGGTAAAAAGCCAGTATTTTGCTCGATTTGCTATAAACGGGAAGGCGTTGCAGATGCTCCTGCCTATGGCTCAACAGGAGCGAGTACCGCTCGTCGATTTGACGGTGAGATTCGCCCTGACAAAGAATCTTCCTTAAACGAACAGCTTCGAACGTTGAATAGCAAGCTCGACATGATTTTGAAAGTTTTAGGATCAGGCTCTCGTGGTGAAGAACGACCAGCTCGAGCAGCGTATAAGAAACGATAAAGCCACTTCACAGATATAAACAAGCGTTGTTGCGGAAGTCTGTTGAACACGTAGAATGGTTACACTTATTTTTGAGTCACACGCAACGTCCTTAGACAATGAAGCTGGAATAGCCTCGGGGGATTTTGATGTTGCACTGTCGACGGTGGGTGAGTCGCAAGCGAAAGCACTTGGTGAGCGATATCGGAATCAAGAATTTGCCGCTGTTTTTTGTTCTGATTTGCAGCGTTCATACAGAACGGGCGAGTTGGCGTTTGCCGGTCGCCCATTCCCTGTTCTAAAAGATAAGCGACTGCGGGAATGTGACTATGGTGATTTCACAAGACGGGCAAGTAGTGAAGTAGAGCGTTGTCGAGGGAATTACATTGAAGAACCATTTCCAGGTGGTCAGAGCTACCAGCAAACAACGGAACTTATGAAAAGTTTTTTGACCGATGTTCTCAGCCAGTATAATGGCAAAACAGTACTTGTCATTGGTTCCCGAGCCACGCAGTACGGTCTCGAAAATGTAATAAACGATGTGCCACTACGAAAGACTGTGACGGCGGCATGGCAGTGGCAGCCAGGGTGGACCTACAAACTGGACGCTATAAAAAATTGAGGCGGGTCGGTTCCAGTTGGTAACCGCCCGCCGTATGTTGGCTTGTCGGCCTTGCTGGCCGAATGAAGTGGTAGGGTAGACGGGATCTAGTCCTCGTCGTCCTCTTCGACTTCGGTGTCGGTTGCGGTGTCCGGTTCCGGATCGAGGTTCTCTTCGAAGTCCGGATCCTTGCCTTCACAGCTGCGTGCGCGACGTGCTCCTTGCATGGCGTTTCTCCTGCTGGAATTCTACGTGCCGAGTAGTACGTAGTACCCACAATAGTAGACCCTGCAAAGGAAAAAACAAGGCTCAATAGTTCTAGAAGTTGTGTAGTGTCTGCATTCGGTCGATTCAAGGTATACTAGAAGCAATGATTAGCCCTGCAGTTATCCAATTTATCATTGCTCATCACGTTTTTGGCATTTTTTTAGGCAGTGTTTTCTTTGGTGAAAGTGTTATTCTTACGGCTGCATTTTTGTCGGGACAGGGGTTATGGTCTCCGGTCGTGGTGTGGTGGGTCGCGTTACTCGGAACGGTATTCTCAGATAGCGTTTGGTTTTTATTTGGTCGTCAGGCAACGACTTTTGTCTTCCGTCGCTATCAAAAAAAATACGAAACGGTACTGGCGACTATTGAAGAGCGATTCGGCACCAAACCATTTTTGGCGTTACTATTTATTAAATTTCTCTACGGAACCCGTATTCTGACATTACTATATCTCGCTACCCGGCGACTTCGGTTCAGTACGTTTCTTTTTTTTGATACTGCCGGCGCCATACTGTGGCTAACGGTCATGGTGCTACTGGGCTGGTTGGCTGGTCGCGGTTCTGTGAACCTTATTTCGTATTTTGGTCATGTTGAAGTAGCGTTACTCGTATTAGTGCTCGTCTTTTTCACGTATCAGCCCATCACGGTATGGCTATCGAATCGTCTTCTCAAAAAGTAACCGCCATTGTTGCCGCATTCAACGAAGCTGCACGAATAGCCACCGTGCTCGATGTTTTGACGACGTATACTGGATTTTCTGAAGTCATTGTGGTTGATGACGGTTCCACCGATAATCTGTCGGAGATTGTTGCCCGTTACCCAGTTCGATTGGTTCGTCTTCAAAAAAATCATGGTAAAGCTCAAGCCCTTGCTGCTGGCGTTAAGGTTGCCACGGGCGAACTCCTCTTTTTTACCGATGCCGATATCGTCGGCTTAACTCACTCAGCGATTGATAAGATTCTTGAGCCCGTATTGTACGGAGAGGTGGCAATGTGCGTGGGTATGCGACATCGAACGGTTTACTATTTGCGGTACGTATTAGCGTTCACGGCGCTTTTGGGTGGAGAACGTGCATTAACTAAAGCGCTATGGAAGTTATTGCCTGATTATTACAAAGTTCGTTTTCGGGTAGAAACTGGTCTTAATTTTTATGCGCAGCATTACAGTAAGGGTTTGAGCTTTGTCATGCTTCCTGGCGTTACACAGGTAGTAAAAGAAAAAAAATTTGGCTTCACGATTGGATTAAAACGTCGTATTGCCATGATTGGTGATATCTTGTCAGCGCAGTTAAGATTACAATTATTTGCCATGCCGACGAGTGCCCGTGGTCGACAAGTAGTATTTTTCTCGATGCTGTCGACTGTCGCGGGGATATTCGTTGGCTATATTTTTTTGGTGGCTGCCAATCGTGGCCCTCAACTTGCTGTACAGTTATTATTTTCTGATGAGCTACAAGAAGATCCATCAGCCCCGTTTCTGTGGTGGTTGGTTCATGTTTTAAGCAGAGTCAGTGCTGGAGTATTGGCAAGCGTGGGAAGTGTGCTGGTTGTTTTGAACACAATAGTTTTTCTGTTGAATCTTCGTTACTTTGTCACTCTAATTTCGTGGCGCTGGAAGCAGGTACAGCGTTAAATTGATAGTGTGGCACACATGACCTATTTTGACGCCATCATTCTCGGTATCGTTGAAGGGCTAACGGAGTTCTTGCCTGTTTCTTCAACGGCGCATCTTATTTTGACAAGTCAGGTGCTCGGAATTACGGCGGATGATTTTTTGAAAAGTTTTGAAATTATTATTCAGCTCGGTGCCATACTGGCTGTTGTGACCCTTTATTGGCGCAGTTTTTTGCAATGGCAAGTGCTTATGCGCTTAGCTGTAGCGTTTGTGCCAACCGGACTCGTTGGAATACTGCTCTATCCGTTTTTGAAACAATATGTACTTGCCAATACCACGGTTGTGCTCTGGGCACTGTTTCTTGGCGGTGTCGTTATACTTGTATTTGAAAAATGGCGCGGTCAGTCGAGTATAACGACGACTGCTGAAATTTCTGAACTTTCTTACCACACCTGTTTTTTAATCGGCTGTTTTCAGTCAGTTGCAATTATCCCAGGGGTGTCGCGTTCCGGCGCGACCATTATTGGTGGACTACTTTTGGGGCTTCGACGTCAAACAATTGTGGCGTTTTCTTTTTTGTTAGCAGTGCCAACAATTGCAGCGGCAAGTATGCTGGATATCGTAAAGAATTATGAACTGTTTACTCGGGCGAATGTGGACCTTCTGGTGGTGGGATTTGTAACGGCATTTATCGTTGCGCTACTCAGCATTCGTTGGTTACTTCACTATGTGGCAAAAAATGATTTTACTGTGTTTGGGTACTACCGCATTGGCTTGGCGGCATTGTACGCCTTTTGGCGATAGTGAACTTACGTAATTGTTTCAAGGTGTAGTCGAAGTGCGTTGGCAATAACAATAACGTCAACGACTTCTTGCAGTACCGCACCGAGTACTGGTGGAATGTAACCGAACGCCGCAAAAACCATAAGCCCGATACTTAGACCCATGCCAACGCCGATACTTTGTTTCGCGAGTTGACTCGAACGCTGGGCAATGTGGATAGCATCGTGAATGTTGGCAATGCCGGCACCAGTGATAATAATGTCACCTGTTTCGGATGCTGCTGTTGCTCCACCGTGGGCGATGGCAATGCCAACGGAGGCAGCGGCGAGAGCTGGTGCGTCGTTAATGCCGTCACCAACCATGGCCATGGGGCCGTGCTCGGTCTGTAGTTTTTTAACCCACAGTACTTTGTCTTCCGGAAGTAGTTCCGCGTGGTATTCCTCAATGCCGACCGCTGCGGAAATTTTTTCAGCCACAGCGATTTTGTCTCCCGTTAGCATGACAATTTTTTGTAACGAGTGACTACGTATTTTTTGGAATAAATCATGCACATCAGGTTGAATGACATCAGCGAACAGGATATATCCGAGTATGGCAGTTTCACTGGCCACACAAACGACTGACAAACCTTCCTCACGAGCCGTTGCTTCGATTGCGGCGAGTGTTGTGGGAATTGCTAGCTTTTGCTTATGTATGTGTTGCAGGGAGCCAACGACGTAGCGCGTTCCTTTGATCGTGCCGACAGTGCCGTGACTAATAACTTCGGAAAAAGCCTCAGGGTATACAAGCTGAAGCTTTTTACTTTGTGCCTCAGCTACGATAGCTCGAGCAAAAACATGCGTGGAAAGTTGATCCACTGAGGCGGCAATGCTGAGGACGTCATCTTCGGTATGTGCGTCAAAAGCAACAATACGGACAGCCGTTGGTTTCCCAACCGTGAGGGTGCCGGTTTTGTCAAAAATAAGGCCTCGAGCGCCAGCTAACCGTTCAAGTGCCGAGCCGCTTTTCATAATAACGCCTCGGCTGGCAGCCTTACTGATGCCAGAAATCATTGCTATGGGTGCTGCAAGTATAAGCGGGCAAGGCGAGGCAACAACAAGCACAGCGAGCATGCGGGTTGGGTCACCAGAAACAAACCACGCCAGGCCGGCAAGTAAAAAGGTTGCAATGGTGAATTGACCAGCGTACTTGTCCGCCAGGCGAACAATGGGGGAGCGTTCTTCCTGGGCATTGCGTACGAGGCGAACAATTGTTTGATAACGGCTGGCTGCACTTGTGCTAGTGGCTCGGGCAGTAAAGGGCTGATCGGTGGTAATCGAGCCACTGTATACAATTGAACCTGGGGATTTACTGACGGGTAAACTTTCACCGGTGATAGCAGATTCATCTATTGTGATGTCGCCCTGGATAACCACACAGTCAATTGGCACGATTTCGCTTGGTTTAATTATGAGGGTGTCTCCAATAACGACTGCTTCTATGGGTATGTCTTCAATTTGTCCATTCGTTTGTTGTCGGTGCGCTGTGCGTGGTGTGTTTTCGAGTAGCTTCGTAAGCTCGGCCGTGGCACGACCTTGGGCGTAGGAATCTAGGGCTTCACCCGTGGTGAGCATGAGGAGAATCGCAACGCCAGCCAGATACTGGCCCATGATAAGTGCTGTCAAAATGGCGGCAAGCGCAATAAAATCCGCACCCATTTGGCCTCGTAGCGCTGAGCGAATAATTCGATAGCCCGTCGGGAGGCTGCCAACAATGAGCGTGACGAATAGCACGGTAGTAGCAAGATTACTACCCACGAAGTAGAGCACAGCAGCCAGCGTGGCACTAAGGACTATACTGGCAAGTAACAGGTAGTTTATTCGATTATTCATATGATAAGTTTAGCATGCTGGGTGGCAAGAAACAGGCGTTACATAAGTTATGCCTGTTTTTTACGGTTTATGAATAGTACGTTATGCTTACGCTTATGCCAAAATCATGGAAATTGAAAATGCGCGAAGGTGCTGGTTCACCTAGCGAAGTTGCCCCACCAGTTTCGGATATCCGTGGCACCATATTGGCGGCAGCAGGGGTGAATCCAGAAACCCCACAGCTAGATTTACACGGGAAGAATGTGGCTGAAGCGCTTCGTGAGTTGGATGATTTTTTGGATCAAGCGGTGTACCAGAGTCAGCGCACAGGTAAGATAATTTTTGGTATCGGCACTGGCGCCTTACGAAAAGTTGTTGCGATGTGGTTAGCAGAGAAGAAAGCTGAAGGCGAAATTCTGGAGTATCGTTTTTCTGACCGTAACGTCAGCGCAACGTTCCTGCTACTTGAGTAGCAACGGTATGAAAAAAATTACAGTCACTTCAAGGAATATCTTAAAATCAAAAGGTCTACGGGTAACTGCTTCACGCGTTGCTATTTTAGACACATTACTACACGCGCCTGGGCCGCTTAGTATCCGCGGTGTTCTTGCTGGGCTTACGGCGACGACTGATCAAGCGACCGTGTACAGAACACTTGAATCGCTTGAGAACTGCGGCGCTGTGCGGCAAGTCAATTTGCGTCATGGCCATGCGCACTATGAAGTTGCTTCAGACGACCATCATCACGTAGTGTGTCGAAACTGCGGAGCAGTAGAGAATTTTCAAGAGTGTGGTATTGCTGCTGTACGTCGAAAAGTATTGAAACAAACAAAATCTTTCGCTCGTATTGACGAACACGCCTTAGAATTTTTTGGACTTTGCATGCGCTGCTCTAAGAAACATGCGTAGTCGAACTATTGCTCTCCTCAGCATCATTGTTTGGTCGCTGCCGATAATTGCTGCCGCAGAAACAGAAGCGCCGGTTATTTACAATACCTATGTTCGCGGCGAGGTGATTGAAGTACTACGCACCGGGAGCGATGAAACAGAAAATGGCGCATCAACCTATCAAGATGTACGTGTTCGAGTTCTTGGTGGCCTTGATGCTGGTGAAATTTTTGATATCCGTCATGGCGGTGATTACCTCGTTCGAGAGGGTGAGTTTGCAGTTGCTGGTGAAACAGTCGTTCTGATTCGGTCGGAAGATGATGAGTCGTTAGAGCGTTATTACATAGCCGAACGCTATCGATTGCCGCGGGTTGGCGCTCTGTTCGGACTATTCTTTTTATTGGTCGCAGTAGTAGGAAGACGTCAGGGGATAGGTGCGATAGTGGGCCTTGGCATTAGTATTGCGGTAATTGCTTTCGCAATTGTGCCACTCATTCTTCATGGGTACAGCCCGCTGTGGGTGTGCGTCTTGGGTGCCGCCGTGATTGCGGTTATTTCAATTTTTGTTGCCCATGGCCATACGCAACGTACATGGCTGGCGTTGACCAGCACCTTACTCACCTTGCTTGGTACCGTTGCGGTGGCTGGGCTGGCAGTGCTGTTTGCAAAACTTTCCGGTGCTGCTTCAGAAGAGGCGTACTACATTCAGGTTGGGCAGTTTGAGAATCTTGATTTACGTGGTTTACTTTTTGGTGCCATCATTATTGGTACCTTAGGCGTACTCGATGACGTTACAACGAGTCAGGTAGCGGCTATCGAGGAAATCCACAAAGCGAATGGTTCACTTTCGGTAACCGAACTTTATCACCGTGGTATGTCGGTGGGTCGAGAGCATATTGCAGCGCTCGTGAATACACTGGCCCTGGCCTATGCCGGCGCATCGTTCCCTTTGTTTTTGCTCGTGGCCGCCTTTCCTACTCAGCCACTTTGGGTAACGTTAAACAGCCAAATAATTATAGAAGAAGTCATTCGTACGCTGGTTGGTTCTTCCGCACTTGTTTTGGCAGTGCCGTTAAGTAGCTTGCTGGCGGCAATTGTTTTTGGTCGAGAGAAGCCTGCGGCAGTGTAAGGTAGCTTGAGAGTCATGCTATACTTTCACTATGTCATATATCTCAAACCAAATAAAAACCTGGCACGAACGTCATAACGAAGAGCGAACGGTAGGTCAACGCTTGGCTGATGCGGTGGCAGCATATATGGGCTCCTGGCACTTCATTATTTTGCAAAGTGTTCTTGTCTTCGTGTGGATTGTTCTTAATTTGGTCGCCTACACGTTACGGTGGGACCCGTACCCTTTCATATTGCTGAACTTACTATTTTCTACGCAGGCGGCGTATGCGGCACCGATAATTATGATGTCGCAGAATCGTCAAGGTGAACGGGATCGTGTTCAAGCTTTGGACGATTACGAAACAAACAAGCGTGCAAAAGAAGAAATTGAAGAGTTGCAACAGGCATTAGCACGAATTGAAGATGAAAAACTGAAAGAAATTATTTCGCTGCTACACGCTCTAAAAGGAAAACAGTCGTAGGGGTAGGTGAAAGAAATCGGACAGAAAAGGGTAGTATAAGGTAGCTATGGTAGAGTCTGACGAGGAAATAGCCGCGTCTGTACAGCGGGGCGATGTGAGTGCATTTGCTGCGCTTGTTGAACGGTATGAGGGAAAGATGCTGCGGTATGCCCGTCGGTTTCTTTCGACGCGAGAAGACGCTGAGGATAAGGTGCAAGATGTTTTTTTGAAAGCGTACGTCAATTTAAATAGTTTTAATGCGAAGCGTCGTTTTTCTCCATGGCTGTACCGGATAGCACATAACGAATTTGTGAACGCCATAAAAAAGTCTGGCCACGACGCGTTGCCTTTCTTTGATCCTGACGTACTTTTTCCGCACCCAATTGCCGCAGAACGAACAGATAAGAATATTTTAGAACGGGAACTTCGTGATGCCTTCGACGAGCTTATTCAATTGCTTGACGTTAAGTACCGTGAGCCGCTCATTTTTTATTACTTTGAAGATATGAGCTACCAAGAGATAGCGGATATTTTAGAGATTCCCATCGCCACTGTTGGTGTCCGATTACTTCGGGCAAAAGAGGCACTTCGTCAGCTTTATGAAAAACGACATCCCTATGGAAGATAAAAAAACCACACCATCCTTGACCGACCTAGGGAAAGCCGTGCTTGAGCGCATCCATAACAAGGATGTTAGTATGCGGCCGCGTTGGCATTTTTTAATACGAGGCATCCTTTTTGTGACCATGGTGCTCTTCGGATTTGCCGTTGTCATCTTTGTCGGGAGTCTAGCCATGTTCATTATGCGGATGAACGGAACTTTTTTCATGCCAGCATTTGGAGCTCCCGGGTTTGGCATCCTTTTCTGGTCATTCCCATGGCTTGTAGCGGGATTTGCAGGTCTGGTCTTACTCGCTTTGGTGTACCTTGTTAAGCATTTTCAATTCGCATATCGTCAACCGCTCGTATACTCTGCAGTCGTGCTGTTCATCCTGTTTCTCGTGGGGAGTTTTCTATTCGATCGTGTTCGCTTACACCGCACGTTTGCTGATCAAGCGCTGCGCCGGCATGTGCCTTTCGCAGAACCTTTCTACCGATCACTCGACACACGGGAAACGCCACGGGTGAATGTGGGTACGGTTGCGGAATGGACGGATGATGGTTTTACTATGACGCTTCGTAATGGTGACGATGTACGCGTCGTCGTCACACGACAGACACGCCTGCCAAGTGGTTTAGATCTCAAGATGGGTGATGTCGTTATTGTTTTAGGTAATCACAATAATGGCATAATCATGGCCGATGGTTTACGGCCGGTTGATGGCGAACAATTTAGGGGCAGGATGATGCGGCCAGGCGCACCAATGATGATCCCGCTGGTACCGTAGTAAGAGCTGGTAACGTAAGAAGTCCAGCGTGTCGTTGTAGTAGTTATAGGCATCGGTCGACAGATGCCATTCTTATACAGCTAAACTTATTTACATGAAAAAGAAGTACCTTGTTTACGCGTTCGCACCGGTTATCGGCTTAAGTTTGTTCGGCGCATCAGCTGTTTCTGCGCGCGGCATGTTTGGCAGTGGATTTTCTTTTGCTGAGCCAAGCTTGTCTGCAGACGAAGTAAGTAGTCGTCAGCAGCAGCATTTTGATGCAGCGGCAAAGTTGCTGGGCGTTTCTGCCGATGTCGTAAAAGATGCGTGGGCTGACGGGAAGTCAATTGCGGATATCGCTACTGCACAAGGGCTTACCGATGCACAGTTGAAAGAACGCATTCAAGCCGCGCAGCAAGAAACAGTAAAGCAGCATTTGGCAACGCTCGTTTCAAAGGGTGTTATTACGCAGGCACAAAGCGACAAACGTTTGGCTGCGCTTGAGAAGCAGGTGACAGAGCGTAAGGGAAAGACGACGGGTCGGCAGCATGGTCGTATGATGGGTGGTATGGGTGGCGGTTTAGGCTGGTAGTTACCCTAGTACCCCAAAAGGGAACCGGGCGCTTCGCAGGTTTGCGAAGCGCCCGGTTTGTTTCAGTACCCCCTTTTTTCTATCGGTATGCCTCAATGAGGCGTTTCACCGAACCATTTCGTACGGCGTTGTTCAGTGTGATCGTCACCTCTCGAACACTCGCTGCATTTGGTGCGCTGCCCGGTCGACCAGTGGCCGCAAGTAAGAACGCCGCATTTTCGATAACCCATCGAGCCGCAGGGTTTTCAACGTCACCTTGGACGAGTCTGTCGAGGACAGCTGCACTCACTGTTTCTGACGTGGAAAAGTACTGAGTGAGCAGCGTTGCCGGACGGTACAATTCGTTCCGCCCAATACCAATCACGTAGGTCATGCCGTCTGAAGAGAGTTCATCGAGCCAGCTACCGTGCTCGCCTGTGCCGCTATATACAACCCCAGACAAACCAAGCTGCTGCATGGCGTGCGCTACTGGCATCAGGAACTTCTCGTCAAAAACCCCAATCGCCGCCATTGTTTCTTCGCCGTAGATAGGGTGAAGCAACGGACCAACGAGGTTCAGAACAGTAGGCCCCTGGACTTGCTGGCGGGCTGCGCGCAATTTTCCGAGCAAGGGGATGACCGTTCTGGCATGAATAATGGCCAAACCAGTTGTTGGTAGAGTACTCGTTGCGCGTGCGACGTTCAGTGAGCTTCCAGGAATACCGAGTGCTATTTCCCAGAAGTCGGTACTGCCCGCCGTGCGTTGTCCGGAATTACCGAACTTCACTATCTGCCAGCCGCTATCCACGCTGGCCGCCACAAGTGTTGCTAAACTCGTGGTGTTCAGTCTGCGTGATTTACCTGCGCCGCCGGTTCCACCAAGCTGTAGTACCCGACCGGGCACCACCACTGGCTCCGTTTTTAGTAGCCAGAAGGCTTCGATGATGTGCTCGTGTGCCACAGCAGTGTTGTGCCGTAGCCAGGCGAAGTGCTCGCTGAGAAATCGAGCGATCAAAGGCACATCGTCGCATTTGAAGAGTGCCTTTAGGCAGGTTGTGAAAGAGAAGTCATTCGGCAGCCGGTCGGCAACAAGCCAGTCGATTGCCGCATTCAATACGTCCTTGTCGTTCATGGCGAGTTCCTCCTGAAATTGTCGAAAGAGGACAAAATCTTATAGCGAATCGAGTAGAGCGTCAAACGCGCGCCGTGCTATACTTTCGGTATGAGCAAATACTATAATCCCACTCGAACACGGAATATTTTTGACCCGGCAAGCCCTCGACCATTCAAAATTAGTCGTTCAAAAATAGATTTATTTATCGAATGTCCCCGTTGCTTTTATCTTGACCGCCGGTTAGGTGTTGGCCGGCCACCGGGTTTTCCTTTCAACCTTAACACTGCGGTCGACACACTTCTTAAAAAAGAATTCGATATTCATCGAGTCAATGGCACGCAACATCCGCTTATTGAAAAATATGGCGTTGATGCTCGGCCTGTGGCGCATGAGCAATTGAATGATTGGCGAGAAAATTTTAAAGGCATTGAATACTTACACGAGACAACGAACCTCATCATCACCGGCGCCATTGACGACCTCTGGCAAAATTCCGCCGGTGAATACATTGTCGTTGATTACAAAGCCACCAGCAAAGGTGAAAGCATCACCAGCCTGAACCAGGACTGGCATATTGGTTATAAGCGTCAGATGGAGATTTATCAGTGGCTTCTCAGACAGAACGGACATAAGGTTTCTTCGACCGGTTATTTCGTGTACTGCAATGGGCTAACTGATCGGAAAGCGTTTGACGGTAAGATTGAATTTGAGGTCACGCTTATTCCCTATACGGGGGATGACGCATGGATTCAAAATACTATCTTTGCGCTTCGACGTTGTATGGATGGCTCAGTCGTGCCGCTGCCCGGGAAAGATTGCGATTATTGTAGTTACGTTGGTGCCGTGCGGCAATTAACCTAAATAAAAAACGTATGGATATTCATCCAATCGTTGTTCATTTTCCAATCGCGCTACTCACCGTGTATGTCGGGTTGGAATTTTTACGGTTCCGAATTGTGCTCGCTCTGCCATGGTGGCGATATGCCAAGGCACTTTTTCTCCTACCAGGGACTATCGGTGCCGGAGTGGCATTGTTAACCGGTGATATTGCCGGTGAGTCATTCGGCGCGGGTGGGGATTTTCTGCGCATTCTTGAGCTTCACGAACTAGCGGCGCAGACAACCACTATCATTTTCAGTGTGCTTGCTGTTTGCTACGTCCTTGTTGTTGCTACAGAGTTTGGGCTACTCGAACGCCTGAGTGGTCGAGTAGCAAAAGGACTACCGTCATTCGTATTTAACCTAGCGCGTATCGCAGAGCGTGTCGTTTCGAGTTGGTTAGCGCCAGTTACTGCGATGGCAGGGCTTATGGCAGTTACCTTAACGGGTGGTCTTGGTGGGTTATTGGTATATGGTCCAGACCTTGATCCAATAACGAAATTACTCTACAGACTTATTGTTGGTGGTTAGAGTTATCGTAGCTCGTGCAGGAGTAGGGGAATAGCCAAATGTTTTCTGGTGGTTTCACCTCGCAGCCGTGTTCGTTTTCGTTCTGGCAGCTCGCTTCTCTGGGAGTTGTGGGCAGGTTCTCTATGAGCCATTTCACTGCCAGCTAAGTGAACAGTGTGTTTGCCATACTTCTCAGCTAATTCATCAACGGCTTCGTACACGTTGTGCAATCGTTCAAGGGTCACGGGTGGCTCAAAGAGTGCTCGCTGCACGTCTGCACTTAGAACCATGTCGGTCAGGACGATGCCCGTGGCACGGTAGTCGGTACCTGGTATAAAGATGCGGTCAAACAAATCATGAAGCACTCGCGCCAGGTCTTGTGGGTAGGCGGTGGCACGCGTTAATGAGGCTTCAGCTGCGCTTGTTCGAAAATCATTTTGCTTGAGGAAGATAATGATTTTCTTGCTTGCCAGGTCGTACCGGCGCGTTTTTATGCACGCATTCTCTACATTTTTTAAAAGCTGTGCATAGACAAGCTCTCGACAGCGAGATGCAGTAAATGTTTTTGTTTTACTGATACTGGCATAGGTATTTTTTATTGCCGTTACCACGGGGAGTACTGATTCGCCCTGTAGTTCATGCCACAGTTCAACCAGCGGCTTCGTGAAGCGGCGGGTTACGAGTGCGAGTGGTTGGCTGGCAAAATCAAGGGCTGTTTCTATGTGCAGCGTATGGCAATAGGCGGCAGTGCGTGGCCCGACGCCCCAAAGTTTTCCTACTGGTGTTGCTGCGAGGTAGCCGATTCTCTCCCCCGGGGAAATAACGGTAAGGCTGTTTGGTTTTTTATGTTTTGAACCAAGCTTCGCCAACACTTTCGACGGCCCCATGCCAACGGAAACGGTTATGCCAAGCTCTCGATGAATAGCCGTTTGCATGGCTTGCGCAATTTGAATGTACGATAAACCGAGGGGGCGAGCGAGGCCAGTAATGTCTGCAAACCCCTCATCAATGCCGTATTCTTCAATGGTGGAAGTATAGCGGCGCATGATGGCAAACATTCGTTCCGAGAAAAGTGAATAGGTTTCGTAATCTGACGGCACAATAATAGCCTCAGGGCAAATTTTTTTTACATCCCATAACGCTACACCTCGCTGTATACCTAAGGCCTTCGCTTCGTAGCTGGCGGCAGCCACAATGCCACGTTCTTTACCCGTGATAACAGGTTTGCCACGATACTCTGGGTGCATGGCTTGCTCACAGCTGGCAAAAAAAGCATCCCCATCAAGGTGGATAATGACCCGTTTCCAGTGCGTGCCTTCTGGGTTCATAGCGTTTTGTAGCGACGAATAACAACGGTAACAACACCAGCGATAGTTAATGTTTCTTTGGGGCGAAGTGTTGGGTAGCGCCGGTTCCCTGACCGCAGAGCAACGACACCGTTTTTCCGTTCGAAATATTTCATAGTCCAGGCACTGTCTACTTCAGCCACCACAATGTCGCCGTTCTTAGGAGTACGTCCACGTTCTAAAATGACGTAGTCACCGGTTAGAATGCCAGCGTCTTGCATTGAATCTCCGGAGACGCGCAGCATAAAGCTTGATTCCCGTTGTTCAATCAACCAGTCGTCAAGAGAGATAGTGTCGACGTTCTCTTCTTCTGCTGGAGAAGGAAACCCAGCTTGGATGTCACCCAGCAGTCGAATGGGTAGGAGTGCTTTACCGGGGAGCAGTCGACCAGTTCGGTCACGCTTTACGACACCGTGCTCCAGCCAACGTTCCACCCAGTAGGTGGCGGCGTTTTTAGAACGAAAACCTAAAAGCGTTGTGAGCTCACCATAGCTTGGCATGCGATCGCGCGTGCGATAGAACTGCGCTAACTTTTCTACATGCGTTGTCATGGATAATAGTTTACTGTACGAACGTATAGTAACGCAAGTTCATGATGTGTCTTTTCTTACTCGTCTAAGAAAAGTCACCAAAAGAATGACGCCCTCGGCCCGAGTTGTGGGTACGGTTCACTGCGACTGATTGCTCGCCGTAAACTCGTCCTCGCTGGTGCTCGGACTTAAACAGTGCGGCTCGAAGGCTACCAACCAGTCTTCGCTTCCGTACGCCTACCTCGAGCCTATGGGGTATGAAATAAAAACCCATAGCGAAGGTAGCAAGGCGTTGTACCTTGTTGACCAACTTTGGTTTGAGGTCTAGGTTTGTATTGTTGAGGAGAAAGGAGTAGGGCAGATGAAACCAGAAGAAACACAAGAGCCTGAGTCCTGGTACACAACCGTGCAGTGGTACGTCACATTACCCGTCCTCGTGATGAGGAATGTGAGTAACTCGTACTGGAATTTCGTTGTACTGTACTCAGCGATTGGTTTTGGCCTTGGGAGGCGGCTTCAGTAGTCCAATCGCAGTCGTGACGTGACCCTTTTCTCGAGGCGGGCAGCTTTTAGCTGACCCGCCTCATCCCAAAGCTAGGCTTGCTTTTTTAGTCGAAAGCGGGTAGAGTATGCAAGCGCCGCAACGTTAGCCGCGTTATTTTTTTTATGGGTACAGTACGAAACATTGCCATTATTGCTCACGTTGACCACGGTAAATCCACCATGGTTGATGCTTTCTTGAAGCAATCCGGCACAAATCTTGGAAAATTTGCTACTGAAGATCTCATCATGGATACCAATGAGCTTGAGCGAGAGCGTGGCATCACCATTTTTGCCAAAAACGCTTCCGTTATTTTTGATGGCACAAAAATTAATATTATTGATACCCCTGGGCACGCTGATTTCGGTGGTGAGGTAGAGCGCGTGCTTAATATGGCGGATGGGTCGCTTTTACTCGTTGATGCACAGGAAGGGCCAATGCCGCAGACTCGTTTTGTTCTGAAAAAGGCCTTGGACGCCGGGCATAAAATTATTGTTGTCATTAATAAGATTGATAAACCGAGTGCTCGTATTGCCTACGTCCTTGACCGTGTCATTGAGCTTTTTATGGAGTTTAATGCTAATGACGAGCAGCTTAATTTTCCTATCATCTACGCTTCAGGCAAACTTGGGTTAGCGGGTGTTACGCCGGAGCTCGATACTATGAAGAACGTTACGCCTCTTTTTGAGGCAATCGTGAAACACATTCCGGTGCCGCATGTTAATCCGGATGGTGAGCTGCAGCTGATGGTTGTTGCCACTGTGTACGATAATTATTTGGGTCGATTAGGGCTTGGCCGTATTGAGCGGGGGAGCATTGAAAACGGCGCAACGATTGCGCACTTACCATTTGACGGCAGCCCTATGAAGCGTCAGAAATTGAGCGCCCTGATGACCTTTCAAGGCCTTGCCCGCACTCAAGTTGAGCGGGTTGAATCTGGTGATATTGCTGTCTTGGCTGGCATAGACAACGTGCACATTGGCGACACTATCGCGAGCACCGCAGCGCCAGAAGCGTTGCCACCAATCAACATTGAAAAGCCGACGGTTCGTATGACCTTTGGGGTGAATACGTCTCCTTTTGCGGGTAAAGAGGGGAAGCTTGGCACCTCGCGTAACATTGATGAGCGCCTCAAGAAAGAGCTGGAAAATGACGTTGCTTTAGAAGTGGAGCGGGGAGGTTCAGCCGAGGAATTTGTGGTAAGTGGCCGCGGTGAGCTCCATTTGGCCATTCTCATTGAAAAAATGCGTCGCGAAGGGTTTGAGCTGCAGGTATCCCGACCTGAGGTGATTATGAAAGACATCGATGGCGTACTATCTGAGCCTATGGAAGACGTCTGGGTGGACGTGGCTGATGCGTACTCGGGTATGGTCATTAAAGAGATGACGCAGCGGAAAGGTGAGCTTAAAAATATGCACGTTGAAAACGAGACGGCGCATTTCCATTTCTTCGCGCCAACACGAGGGCTCATTGGTTTCCGTCACAAGTTTATTATCGAGACCAAAGGCACGGGTATAATGAACTCACTCGTGGCTGGATACCATCCAAAAATTCAAGGATTAGAAGCAGCGCCGCATGGTTCACTGATTGCGCACGAGACGGGCATTTGTACCCCCTATGCATTGCTCCACGCCCAAGACCGCGGTGAGTATTTTGTGGGGGCAGGTGAAACAGTATATGAAGGCCAGGTTGTAGGGGAGAACGCCAAAGCCGAGGATATCGTCATTAACGTTTGTAAGGCGAAGCAATTGTCAAACTTTCGAGCAAATAAAGATTTAACGACGAGCGATTTAGCCCCAAAGCGTGAACAGAATATTGAACTAGCACTTGAGTACATTGGCGACGACGAACTCGTTGAAGTAACGCCAACCAGTATTCGTTTACGTAAGCGAATACTGCGGAATGCCCTTCGAAAGTAACGCAGTGATTGACACAAGCGATAAACTGTGGTAGACCTAGGCTCTTCATGCCAGACGATACATTTTACGGCTTAGGTATTGCTCCACGTCTTCTCGAGGCTCTCGATAAGGCGAAGTTCATTAAACCAACGCCGATTCAAAAACAATCCATTCCCATTGCTATTCAAGGGAAGGATATTGTTGGTATTGCCCAAACGGGTACTGGTAAGACATTAGCGTTTGGTATTCCACTTTTGCAACGAATTGCAACGAGCGGCGGTCGTGGCCTGGTGGTGCTTCCGACACGTGAACTGGCACTGCAAGTTGAAGAGGTGCTTATGAAAATAGGCCGCCAATTCAATTTGCGCACTGCTGTTCTTATTGGTGGCGCTTCAATGGATCGGCAAATTAGGAGCCTGCGTGCCCGACCACACCTCATTGTGGCAACGCCCGGTCGACTCATTGACCACCTTGAGCAACGCATTTTAACACTGGATGACGTTCGGGTAGTGGTGTTAGACGAAGCAGACCGGATGCTCGACATGGGTTTTGCGCCGCAGCTCAAACAAATTATGAATCGCGTTCCAAAGGGTGGGCAAACAATGCTCTTTTCGGCAACTATGCCCCCGGAAATTATGAAATTGGCCACGGTCTACCTGCAGCTTCCGATTCGCGTTGAAGTCGCGCCGCCGGGAACGGCTGCCTCTCAAGTAACCCACGAATTATTCGTGGTGCCACAGCGGGATAAAATTAGATTACTCGAACGACTGCTCGGTGAATACCGTGGGACAGTGTTGGTGTTTTCACGCACGAAGCACGGTGCAAAAAAAATTGCGCTGGACATCCGCAAAGCCAAAGTGAACTCAGCGGAAATTCACTCTAATCGCACCCTGGCCCAACGTCGTGAAGCGCTTGATGGTTTTAAATCTGGAAAGTATCGAGTACTTGTCGCGACCGATATTGCGGCGCGCGGTATCGACGTTACTGGCATTGAGTTGGTGCTTAACTTTGACTTGCCAGATAATCCAGATGATTACGTGCACCGCATTGGTCGTACCGGACGAGCGGGTAAGGGTGGCCATGCTATTTCGTTCGCGGCTCCCGGACAAGGGGATACGGTGCGGCAAATTGAACGGTTAATTCGTCGCGTGTTACCTATTTCTCGGCTGCCTGAATTACCTCCAGCGCGGGCTGAATCGCGAAGCGAGTATACGGAGCGTTCTGATAGTCGTCGCAATAATTTTCCACCGCGTCGCAGTTCTGGCCATTCGTCGCGGCCACAACGCGGCGGCTATCGCCGAGACCGGTAGTTGTAGTTCCTGTACGCTCGGCGTACACTGTGAATATTATTCACACTACGAAAAAGTATGAAAAAGAAAAAAATGCCACCGGTAGTGAAGCAATTACAAGCGAAGGTTGCAAAACATTTAAATAACAAGACAGTCAACAGTTTGAACGACAAAGTTGCCATGCTGGCAAGTGACCTTATGGGCGTGACCGCAGACGTAAAAACTTTGGCAAAACGTGGTAAGGCACATTACGAAGCACTGGACGCTAACACGAAGCGGAATGCAAAAATTGCTCTTGGTGCTTTGGCGGCGCTATTAACAATCAAGGCTGTTTCTTCTGCGAAAGGCAAGAAAAAAGGAAAGAAGTAAACGGAGCACTGTATTGAAATACCGCTCTCAAAAGGAGCGGTATTTCTTTTTTACAAAAACTATAGAATTGTCTTTCGAGAAAGAACTGCTCTATACTAGAAATAGTAGCGATAATTATGTCGCACCAATTTTCAAACTATGGACATCTCAACAATACGCGCCGGAGGCAACGGTAGCCGTCTGGTGCTTTTGGGGCTTGGCATTGTGGCTCTCACCGCCGTTGTGCTTGTCGCTATTTTACGCGACAGAATAGTTAATTACCCGCAGTGGCAGATTTCAGTTACTGGTCGCGCCACTGTTCCCTATGAATCAGACGAGGCCAAGGTAACGCTTGGCGTGAATGTTGATACAGAAACAGAAGCGGCCAAAGCGTTGACCGAATTAAACACTCGCATCAGTAAAGTATTGGCTGCCATTGAGAAAGCTGGTGTGCTCAAGGAAGATATCGCCACACAGAGTTACACGTTGCAGGCCCGCTATGAGTATGTAAACGGTCAAAATCGACCAGTCGGTTATACCGCGAATCAGCTCATTACCATTACCATAAAGCAAGCCAAAGACGACACGAACCGAACTTCAGGCATCATTGCCGCGGCAACAGCGGCCGGTGCGAATCAGGTCTTTGGTATTTCTTTCTCGCCATCAAACCTTGAAGAGCTGCGACAGCAGGCTCGGCTGGCTGCCATTGCAGATGCTAAGACGAAAGCGGGTGCCATTGCCAGCGGCCTTGGTGTCCGGCTGCGAGATGTGGTGGGTTGGTGGGAGAATCCAATTTCTGTTCCTGGGCCGACGCCGTACTACGGTGAGGGCTTAGGCGCAGGTGGTGGGGGAGGTGGTTCTCCAATTGTGCCAGCTGGGGTGAATGAAATCGTTGTTGAAGTAAATTTGAACTACCGCTTAAAGTAAAGTAAAAGACCCAAAAGAAACGTCCTGTGCCATTGGCGCCGGGCGTTTCTTTCGCAATGTTTCAATGTACTAGTACGCTGTGTATTCCGTTTCGTATCCATGCGTAGCTGTGTTATGCTGCGTGCAATGTTGTCACTAAAACATACGCTTCTTATAGCCGCCGCGGTACTCGCGTGCCTGACGTCGTACAAAGCGATTAATCAGTACGGTACGGCTTCAGAATTTGTGCATCCGGCAAATAAGGTTGCCGCTTCAGACGAGCACAAAAAAATCGTTGCAATTAGCGACGGGGCGACCTATGGGGTACTCATGACGAGCGCTGGCATAACAACTGAAGCTTCGTCGAGTATCTATGATGCGGCATTTGCGGTTTACGATCTTGCTACTATTCGGAGTGGTCGAACAATTGCACTCTATTTTGATTCAGCTGGCGCCATACTGGGTCGACTTGTTTACGACATCGATGACGAAGAAGAATTGATTGTAACGCGAGACGAAAGCGGCGCGTGGCGAGCTGTGCGACAAGCAATTCCGTATGAGGTAACGGAGCGTACGGCGACGGGGGTTGTTTCTGAAACGTTGTATCAGTCGGCGCTAGCTGCTGGCATAGATGAAGCAACGGTCATCGCATTTGCCGATTCGTTGCAGTGGAGTGTTGATTTTTCCCAAGATGTTCGCAGCGGGGATACGTTCGCCGTTGTATATGAAGAACGATTCCTCAATGGAGAAAAGGCAGGTTCAGGCCGGGTACTCGCGGGGAAATATGTGAATGCTGGTACGGCGGCGTATGCGATTGGCTACACCGTACCGGGCAGCGAATTTCAATACTATGACGATAATGGGAATAGCGTTCGTAAACTTTTTTTGAAAGCACCGGTAGCGTATCGGTATATTTCGTCTGGCTTCACAACGGGCAGGCGGTACGTGCAAGCCTTTAACGTGAGCACGGGGCATCGGGCAATAGATTATGCTGCGTCGTACGGCACGCCAATTCGAGCTGTAGGAGACGGTACCGTTACACTCGCTGGATGGGACGGCTCATATGGTAATAAGGTCTCTGTTCGACACAATGCCACCTTCAGTACCAACTACGCTCATATGTCCAAATTTGCAGTGAAACGTGGGGAAAAGGTGAGCCAAGGAGATGTTATCGGCTACGTTGGCTCAACAGGGTTCTCTACGGGGCCGCATGTGCACTATGAACTTGTTAAAAATGGTGTGAAAGTTAATCCATTAGCGGAAGTTTTGCCACCTGGTGAACCGATAGCAGATGGGGAGCGAGAAGGGTTTTCTAAAATTGTTGAAAAGTATAAAAAAGCACTGGAGTAAGGGATTTCATTACTCTTTTGCTTCGTTAAAATAATAGAGACCAGTCCACCAAAGGCGGATCTGCCTCTGGCATGACTTCTGGTGACTTTTCTTGGATGAGCAAGAAAAGTTATGTTTATCTTGCCTTTTTCTTACTTCTCCCATAGAGTTCTTTCGTTCCCGAAGAGTCAGGAGGCAGGTTAGGCACAATTTTGAACCCAAGGCAGGAGGAAAGCATCATGTATGCAGAAGAGCAAGGACCCTGGATTGACCAGTACTTTCGCCATCGTAGCTGCGGCGCGATCGTGCGTCTTGTCGAGTCGACAAGGACGTTCTGGAAGACGAGCAGGGCGGGGGTGGCGATCTGTAGGCGCAGTGCAGTTGCAGGCACTATTTCAAGATTGCCGAAGAAGGGGCACGCGGCGTGGTGCTCGTTGGTCAGCTCGATAAGGCTTCCGTCCGAGCGCATGGCGTGAGGATGGAGGAGCCGGTGCAATCGGTAGCGGCTTCCCCCAAGAAGCAGTCGACGTCATCGTCGCATTCGAGGCATTCGAAGGTGAAGGAACGTCGCCGTGCGACCCAGAGGCGGTTCGCCAGGAAGACCAGGCGGTCAGTCGCGTGGCGCGGCGGAGTGCTCTACTTCGTCGACGACCATGGGACTTTCGCATCTCCGGTGCCTGGCGCGCCTGCGATTCCTTTTCCGGGTAAGCGGGCGCATGGCGAAGGTGGTCCGTGGGCATGGAAAACGGGTCCGTACCTCTCCGATTGAGAGCGTGAGCGGGCACGACGCAGGCCGGACACCTGCAACCGGCAGTCTCCGCCGCCTGCGCCGACAATCGGCGCCTTTCACTTCACGCCACGCAAGCATTCTAGTTCGCGCTGGCGCTGAGCGAGGGGGTGCAGGTTTGAAGAGGTTTCGAGAGGGTCGCCCCAATAATGGTGCGACCCTCTCTTCCCGTCTGTGCTATACTAAAAATACTTACTATTTAAAAACACTATGAATCAAAGAATTCAAAATGCGCTTTATATTGTCGGTACGTTCACGCTTGCGGCAGTAGCAGTAAGTGCGTTGGCGTACGTGAAAACATACAGTCGGGCTGCGGAACCAACGTCGTTTCGTAGTTTCTCGGTGAGTGGTGATGGTAAGGCTGTGGTGGTGCCAGATGTGGCCGAATTTAGTTTTACGGTTATTACTGAAGGCAAGGACGACGTGGCGGTGCTCCAAACAAAGAACACCGAAAAGACCAATGCCGCTATTGACTACTTGAAGGCGCAGGGGGTAGACAAGAAAGACATTCGCACACAGGGCTATAACGTTTCACCAAGTTACCAGTACTACCCATGTACCGGTGTTGCTCCTTGCCCACCACCATCAATCGTTGGCTACACAGTGAGCCAAAGCGTTGGTGTAAAGGTGCACGATTTTGCTAAGGCTGGAACGTTACTTTCTGGTGTTGTAGCAAATGGTGCTAATTCGGTTTCTGGTTTGCAGTTCACGGTAGACGACCCAACCGCATCAGAAAACGAAGCGCGCGCCGAAGCTTTTGCCAAGGCGCAAGCCAAAGCAAAAGATATTGCTGAGGCCGGTAACTTCCGATTAGGGCGACTCCTTTCAGTGTCGGAAGGAACAAGTGGTCAGCCACCAGTGTATCCGCTTGCCTACGGCGGGGAGAGAGATATGATGGCGGAAACGAAAGCTGCAGTACCAACGCCGACTATTGAGCCTGGCAGCCAAGAAGTGAATATAAGCGTCACGTTGCAGTACGAAATTCGATAAGCATTGTTAGTGAGTTTACAAATCACACCACGACGTTGTGTCGGGGTGTGATTCATTTTTTGGCAAATTTTTTGGCGGCTGGGAGCTAGGGGATACCTTGCTCACCAGCCGCCATGCGGGTCGGTCGGGTGGGAGAGGGTTACTTCTCCCTCTTTTTCTTCGGCCTTTTTGCCGAACGGTTGTTGTGGCGTTTCTTCTTGCCGCCACCGTTGCTCTCTCCCTTCTTCTTGGCCGCCTTTCTGGCAACAGCCCTCGCCTTATTTTGTCGCGTCATGCGACCTCCTTCAGTGCAGAGTTCTCACCCTGCGATTGTCCGTCGCTGGCACGGGTCTCGCCGTCGACGGGTTGAAGAAAATTGGATCGGGCGTCAAACGTCTGAGATTGGCCCTGGGGCAGATCTCGAGGAACCAGTGTCCATCGAAACGCTTGGCTGTGAATGTAAGCCTTCCACAACTCCTCATCCTCATCACCTCCTGGCTCAAAGTGCCAATAAACTAGCACCTTTTGCCTTTTTAGTCAATCCCAGCTAGACTTGCCGACATGCAATTTCGAAAAGAACTTCAGAAACAACCAAGTCGAATCCTTCTCTATTGGCTTACTGGGCCTTTTATTTATGGTATGGCTGTACCGCTTTTATTTCTTGATATTGCGACCGAGCTCTACCATCGGTTTTCTTTTCCCATATACGGTTTGCCGTATGTTAAGCGGGGAGACTATATTCGCATTGACCGTCACAAGCTTTCCTACCTGTCACTCATTGAAAAGGTACATTGTGCCTACTGTGGTTACGCCAATGGTTTGTTGCCATATTGTGCGCGGATAGCGGCTGAATCAGAAAAATTTTGGTGTGCCATTATGCATAAAAAGTACGAAGGTTTTCATGCGCCAGAGCATCAGAAAGATTTTCTGCCATACGGAGATAAAGAAGCATTCGAGGCTTACGTGAACAAAGATTAAAAATAGTGTAGATAAAAAAACCGCCCCGACATCTTGCCGGGGCGATTTTATTACTAGCGCTTCACGCCTAGCCGTGAGCAACTTTTGTAACAATCGCTATGACCGCTATACCAATGAGAAACATCGTTACCACATGGCCGAGTTTATCTTGCCTCGTACGACGATGGAGCTCAGGCACGAGGTCGGCGGCGCTAATGTAAATGAAGAAGCCGGCGGTTAGTGCCAAAAGGGCGGCAATGTAGGGTTCAACGAATGCCTGCAAGGAAACGGTTAGTATCGCGCCGAGTAGAGACGCCGCCGCGCTGACAATATTCCAACCAATGACTCTACTTTTTTTCCAGCCCGCCGCTAACATGACACTCATGTCACCAATTTCTTGGGGGATTTCGTGCGCGGCAACAGCAAAGGTTGTTACGATACCGAGCCCGGGATTTACAATGAAGGCAGCAGCGATGGCAATGCCATCAACAAAGTTGTGTAGTGTGTCGCCAATAATAACAAACCATGGAGCGTGAGATAGGTCGTGATGTCCGCCACCGCTCTCTATGACGTCGTTTGATGGGTGAGTGGCTCGGCCATGAAAGAAAGACTCCATTAGGAAGAAAAGAACGAAGCCGGTGAGTGTCCAGGCAAAGAGTCCGTCTGTGTGTGTACCACGTTCGGCTAGTAACTCGGTTGCTTCAGGTAAGAGTTCCAGGAACGTAGTGGCCAGGAGTGCGCCAGCCGCAAAGCTCAACATATGGTGGAGATGTGGCTGTAACCGTTGGCTGGTGAGTAGTATCACTGCACCAAGAAGCGAGATAAGACCTCCAATGAGCGAGAAACAAATGACGTAGAGATATAAATTCATAGGATTATTACAGACTATAGCTATTCGTAGCATAACCTATTTGCGAAAGATTTGCTAGTAGCTTTCGACACGGACGGATAGAATCGTTTTTATTTTAAATGACGCTACGTCTGGAATTCAGTACACTGAAGCTATGCATAGTGACTTGCGTCGTGCTCGAACACTGAACGACAAACCGCATGGTGTTGGTCCTGTCGTGTACTGGATGTCTCGGGATCAGCGAATTGAAGATAATTGGGCCTTATCGCATGCGCAGTCATTAGCCGTGCAGCAAAAAGTGCCCCTTATAGTTGTTTTCTGTTTACGCCCTGATTTACGACAGCACCGTGGTACAGCCCGTCTGGTTGATTTTATGCTTCCTGGGTTACGCGCCGTTGCAACAGAGGCACGTACATTGCGGCTACCATTTTTTATCCTGCTTGACGACCCGGTAAAGGCAATAAAAGTGTTTGTTCGCCGTCACAAAGTTGGAGCAGTGGTAACAGATTTTTCTCCACTTCGACGCGCTCGTGAGTGGCGTTCGACATTAGCCAAAGAACTGCCAGTACCACTCATTGAGGTTGATGCACATAATATCGTGCCGTGCTGGTTGGCTTCACCAAAGCAAGAGTACTCGGCTCGAACATTGCGACCAAAGATTACGCGACTGTTGCCGGAGTACCTAACACCATTCCCAAAGGTACGGCGTCATCCATTTCCGTGGTCAGGTAATTGTCCAACTGTAAACTGGTCAACGATACGGCGCACGGTGCAAGTAAATGAAGCGATTCGCTTGCCGAGTGAACTTGAACCAGGACCAAAAGAAGCGAATCGAAAGATGCGATATTTTATAAAAAATAAACTGCGTCATTACAAAGAGCATCGTAATGATCCAACGAAGTCTGGGCAGTCACTGTTGTCGCCGTATCTACATTTTGGGCAACTGGCAGCAGCCCGAGTCGCTCTAGAAGTTATGAAGCAGCCACGGTCAGAAGCAGCCGAAACCTTCTTGGAAGAATTGATAGTTCGTCGTGAACTGGCGGAGAACTTTTGTTTTTACAATGAGAACTACGACTCGATAAAAGGCTTTCCAGCCTGGTCGCAAAAAACACTTGCAGAGCATAGTCGTGATAAGCGTCCGTACCTATACAGTGAAGCCACGTTAGACAAGGCACAGACACATGACGAACTGTGGAATGCGGCCCAGCTTGAGTTGGTGCATTGCGGCACCATGCCTGGGTACCTGCGCATGTACTGGGCAAAAAAAATACTAGAGTGGTCACCCTCAGCCACCATTGCCATGCGCGTTGCGGTTGGGTTGAATGACCGGTATCAAGTCGACGGGCGAGACCCCAATGGCTACGCAGGTATCGCCTGGTCTATTGGCGGCGTTCATGACCGGCCATGGTTTCCTCGGCCGATTTTCGGCACGGTTCGCTTTATGGCTCGTTCAGGGTGTGACCGGAGATTCTCGGTGTCTACGTATAGTGCAGCTGTTCATCAGCGATTAGGTAACGTCAACTCATAGTTGGCCAACCTTTTGAAACGAGTTATTATAAACTCATGGACTCACATTTACGAGCAGTCGACCAACATGTAGTGCCGGTCGTTGCCACGGTGCATTACTACGGAGACATTGTTCGCCGTTTGTTCATTGCTATAGCAATTACTTTAACAATAGTGAGTCCATTCGTTGTTTCGCTCTTGCCAGTATCAGCGTTTGCAATTTCTCTTATTGTTTTAGCGCTGATACTGTTAGCTGGATTAACGAATCCTCTGCAGCGCTGGATTATCGCAACTGATTTTGTCGTTTCTGCTGCTGGTGTCTACAGTTTTGTCTATGTGTCCGCTACCAGCTACGCAGCGGTCGCACTAAGCAACACGCATCTCGCCTTTTTTGTAGCCAGTCATTTCATAGCCTTCCTTTTTGCCTTTGCTTTGTACTACAGCAGTAAAAGTTTTCGCGGTTTATTTTTTGACTTACCAGAGCGGCCTGAATACGTTCGCCGGAGAGGGCCTGAATAGCCCCCTTTACAAGTTGCGTTAAAGCTGCTATAGTATTTTCGCAATGTAAGGTTCTCGTGTCTTGTTTACGCTACCAAGCGACCACAGCCGAGAATTTAGGTCGCCTTACGAGCACTTGTAACGTAACCAAAGCACGAGAAATGGCAAAGCGACTTTTCGTCGGCGGGCTTCCTTACTCCACCACGGATGAGGACCTCAAAGACGCGTTTTCTAACTCGGGCACGGTAGCATCAGCCAAGATCATCACTGACCGGGAAACCGGACGGTCGAAGGGCTTCGGCTTCGTCGAAATGTCGACGGACGAAGAGGCAGATGCAGCAATCTCCGCCTGGAACGGGCAGAGCTTGAGTGGTAGAACCATCACCGTGAACGAGGCGCGACCAATGGGTCAGCGCTAAGCGTCTTCCGACGTTGTTCCTACAAACGCTCCGACTTTGTCGGAGCGTTTGTTTTTTTCATGTGACGGAAGGGGGATTGGTCAGTATACTGATGAAATGTTTCTAACTGTTCACGCATCAATTGGTGCTCTGCTTGGCGATGTCATTGACGAGCCGTATGTCGCTGGTTTTGCCGGCATGCTCTCGCATTTCATTTTTGACGCAGTGCCGCATGGCGACGAGCGGATTGAAAAGTACTTGCTCGCGCCTGAACGTAAGCGGTGGGTGGCTGCTTTATTTATTCTCGATGCGCTTACCGCTTTAGCTATCGTCACCCTGTTTTATGCAAGCGGTATTACTCGACATCCGGCTGCTTTTTTCACAGGCGCCCTTGGCGCCGTGCTGCCAGATGTCCTTGATGGTTGTTGGCATGTATCAAGGAAAAAATTTTTACCAGATTTCCATACAATGCACGATGCTGCGCATCGTTTTTTGAAGCATCCAATTCATCCAGTATTGGGCTACATTGTGCAGGTGTCGTTGTTTATTCTTGTTTGGTTGCTGGTCGTTTGGCTGTAACTGGTTAATTAGATGGCGAAGCGAAGGGCGGCTTTAACGGCTACTTCCTCGCCCTTTGGTCCAATGACGGCGAGGTTCAATTTTTTATTCTGGAAGATATCTTTTGCCACACTGAGCACTTGCTCTGTTGTAACGCGGTCGATGTGTTTTAGCATAGACTCAATTGGTTCTGCTTTATCTTTCAGAATTGCTTGGTCGCCAAGGAAACTCGCCATGGCGCTCGATGATTCGAGCCCAATGACAGCATGCCCTTTGAAGCAATCCTTGGCTTGATTGAGTTCCGCGGCATCAATGCCAATTCGTTTGATTGTTTCGTATTCACTCAAAATGATGTGCGTTGCTTCGGCCAGTTTACCGTTTGGCACACCAGCCGTTGTTACCAAGTAGCCTGAGTCTGAGTAGTACTGGGAACGGGTTGAAACGTAGTAGGCGAGGCTGTGCTTTTCTCGCAAACTGGTAAACAGTCGAGAGCTCATGTTGCCGCCAAGTATCATAGAAAGTACAGCCACGGCGTATCGCCGTTCGTCATACGCGTTATAGGTGCGAACAGCCAGGGCGAGATGCGTTTGGTCAGTTTGCTTTTCTTGTAGCTTAAAGGCCGGTGCTGTTTGCTTTTCTTTCACCGCTAGCTTTGGCGTGGTACGACGTTTCGGTAAGATAGCGAAGTGTTTTTCGATGAGTCGTTCAATCTTTGCGGCTTGTACTTTACCGGCCACGACCACAATGGTTTCGTTCGCCACATAACGGCTTTGGAAGTAGGCCAGGAGATCACGACGAGTAACGTTGGCGACCGTCTGCCGGGTGCCACCAATATCCCATCCAGCGGGCTGGTCGCCGTAGAGCAGGGACTCGAGGACGTCGCCAATGTATGAAGTCGGCGTGTCGTAGTACATGGCCAATTCTTGCTGTATGACACCTTTTTCTCTTTCAATTTCTTCAGCCGCATGATTAGAGTGCAGCAACATGTCTGCCACCCAGTCTACCGCCAGCGGGATATGGCGAGCGTCGAGGCGGGCGTAGTAGCCGGTGTGCTCTTTGTCGGTAAAGGCGTTATATTCGCCACCGACCGCGTCCAGCACGGCGGCAACGTCTTTCGGTGTCGGTCGCTTGGCCGTGCCCTTAAAAAACATGTGTTCAAGGAAGTGGGACAAACCATTTGTTCGTTTTGTTTCGTACTTTGAACCGGCTCGTACGAGCACCAGTACTGTGGCACTTTGGGCGCTTGGCATAGGTGCGACATAAAGCGTCAGGCCGTTTTTGAGTCGGCTACGTTTGATAGTTTGCATTGTTTTACGCTAAGCGCCGAGCAATTTCGTCGGCAAGGTTTGTAATAGGAAGTCGCACTTGCTCCATTGTGTCGCGGTCGCGAAGAGTGACGCAGTGGTCGTTCACCGTATCGAAGTCAACGGTTACGGCAAAGGGTGTGCCAATCTCGTCTTGTCGTCGATACCGGCGACCAATAGATTGTGTTTCGTCATAGTCACAGACGAAGCGTTTGGCGAGCTCTGCAAATAACGGCTTAGCGATGGTCGCCAGCTCTTCTTTTTTGGAGAGTGGGAGCACGGCTACCTTTATCGGCGCAAGCCAGTAGGGAAGCTTCATCACAATTCGTGTTTCTGCTTTATCGTCAGCCGTTGGTGCGGCTTCTTCTGTATACGCTTCGCACAGTACTGCCAGCACGGTGCGATCAACTCCCCAGGTTGGTTCGATGACATGTGGCACGAATTTATCCGTTGGATCTTCAGGATTGGTATAGCTGAGATCTTCACCGCTGCCAGTCATGTGCGCCTGTAAATCAAAATCTGTGCGGTAGGCGAGACCGTAGAGTTCTTTGGTACCAAACGGGAACGTGTATTCAATGTCGATGGTGCGTTTTGAGTAGTGGGCGCGTTCGCCGTCCGCAATATCTTTGAGTACTATATGGTCTTCAGTAATGCCGAGGTCACGAATCCATTGTTGCATACTCGCCAGCCAGGCGGAGAAGTGGGTTTCCCATTCTGATTCGCGAATAAAGTATTCAATTTCCATTTGTTCGAATTCACGGGTGCGGAAGATGAAATTGCCTGGTGTGATTTCATTTCGGAAGGCTTTGCCGATTTGGGCGATGCCGAACGGAAGCCGTCGACGCGTGGCGTTGAGCACTGCCTTAAAATTTACAAACATTGATTGCGCTGTTTCTGGTCTGAAGTAAACGACGTTCGCTTGCGCTTCAGCGGGTCCGAGGAAGGTTTTGAGCATGAGGTTGAACTGCTTGGCTTCTGTGAGCTCATTGCCGTGGGGGCTTTGCACCTTGTTATGTTTGGCCGCCGCGCGCATTTCCTCAAAGGTGAGGCCCGTTATATCAATCCCTTGTGCTTCCAGGAGTTGATCGAGTCGGAAGCGTTCGTGGGTGACCTTGTCTTCAACCAAGGGGTCAGTGAAATTAGAAAGGTGGCCACTGGCTTCCCAGACCTTGGGGTTCATCAGTAACGCCGCATCGATACCAACAACATCGGGACGAGCATTCACGAAGCGTCGCCACCACTCTTGCTTGATGTTATTTTTAAGTTCAACACCAAGCGGTCCGTAGTCCCAGGCGTTCGCCAGTCCACCATAGATTTCTGAACCCGGAAAAATAAAGCCGCGACGTTTGGCGAATGACACCAATTCGTCCATTGATTTCACCATAATTATTTCTGGCTAGTTTTTGCTCGATGCCGAGCCCGTGTTTCTTGGATGATAACATGCAAGGCGATGGCGAGCGGTATGGCCAAGAAGGCGCCAGTAATGCCGCCAATTTTTCCACCAACCAAGAAGGCGACAATCGAAATAATGGGGGAGAGGCCAACTGCTCGCTCCATGATTTTTGGCGTAAGAACGTTGTTCTCAAAAAGCTGTACCAGGTAGTAGGCGACAGCAACTGCTCCCGCCATCTCCGGCGAAATGGCATAGGCCAGCAGGATGGCTGGTACGGCGCCAATTAAAGGGCCGAGGTAAGGGATAAACTCCGTTAATGCTGCCACAACTGCCAAGAGCACCGCATAGCGCATGCCAAGTAGTAAAAGTAAGACGTATACCAACAGGCCGACCAAGGCCATGAGCAGCAGTTGGGCTCGTAGCCATCGACCAATTTGTGCCTCGAGTCTGCCGTAGAGTCCAGTGAGATAGGTCTGGGCTGACGCTGGTAAGGCTGCCACGCTGCGTTCAATGGCGTTCTCGTCTACGACCAGGTAGAAGGTCATAACAAGCACCATGAAGAACGAGAACAAGCCACCAAAAATTCCAGCAATGGTTCCGACAACGCCTTGCGTGGCGGACGTTATGGCTCGTGATAACTCTTGAAGCGCTTGGGTGGCTGGTGTAGCGGCGAGCTGCGGGCTGTAGCTCGTGAGCCAGGTGAAAAATTTCGTGTAGAGGTCGGGAAAGGTGAGGGCCAAGGCTTTTAGCTCTTCAATAATTGGCGGAACAATGAGAATAACCGCAGTGCTAAGCACCGCAAAAAGTATGGCGTAGATGCCGAGCATGCTCACCGGTCGTGGTATGTGTCGCCGTTGCAACCAATCAACACCCGGGCGTAATGCGGCGGACAAGAATATCGCCGCTAGAACCAGGAACAAGATATCAGCGGTGAGGTAGATAACCCAAACGGCCACAACCATCGCCACTGCTTTAAGCATCGTAGCGGTGGTGATGGTAATGCTGCTTTCTTGAAATTGAGGAGTCATAGTTGTATGGTCTGTTCGCTGAGGCTAGTATACGGAGTATACGGCAACAGATATGAAATCTCAAAGGACAGCACAAACAAGCGCGTCTCGAACATTGGTCGAGAATCGTCGCGCACGACAGCGATTCGCCATAATCGAGCGGTGGGAGGCTGGCATCACGTTGAGTGGTCAAGAAGTGAAGTCTTTGAAGGCTGGGGTGGGGGATATGCGTGGTAGTTATGTGCGCGTACGGTCTTTTTACTCAGCCAGCCGCCATCAACAGTTCGCCGCCGAATTGGTAAATCTCTATATTCCACCATATGTCAAAGCCGGTCCGGTAGAAGGGTATGAACCTCGTCAGACCAGACGGTTACTTTTGCGACGGCAAGAACTTGTGCGATTAGTTGGATTATTGCAAACAAAAGGTTTGACAGTAGTGCCACTTTCTCTGTATACTCGCAACCGACTCATCAAGGTCAGTATTGGCCTTGGACGAGGTAAAACAAAGGTCGACCGACGCGAGGATATTAAGACGCGTGAGGTCGGCCGTATGGTTCGGCAGCGAATGCTGCGCCCCTAAATGGGGATGTCCCGGTTTCGATGGAGAGTTCTTTCCGAAAAGGCAGGTGGAGCATGGGAATGCTCCTAAATCTTTCCCACCTACATACAAGCCAACACACTGGCCAGTAAGGTGCAGAACGCTTTCGCGTCTCTCCGCCTTGCTCCTGTTCTCGCCTAAAAAAGCCGAGAACCATCTCAGCCTCCTCGCTTACAGGGAAGCAATTGAGGTGTCATATTTGTAAGCACTCCTAACGTGCTGTTCCGGTGCGTACGGAGTACTTTCGGAACTCGCATCCGTCACGTCGTCGCTCAACGTCGTCGGATGGAAATCAATGAGCGACTATACCTGTAGACTTTTCGGCTTCCACTCTTCAGACAGGGGTTCGACTCCCCTCATCTCCACCAGCCTTCGCTCTGCGAGCTACGGCTGGCAGGCCAGTAGTCATGTTGTGTCCTTCGTAACCCTGCAAAATAAGGGAAGAAGGGCTATGCATAGTGTCAGTTTACTCACCCTATCCAACGCCCTTGCGTAGAACGTATCGTCGCCGTGTCATTCTTCCAGTCGGTCCAGCCTATAAGGTGAATCGAGAGATTACTGCGCCTGAGGTTAGACTGGTTGATGAAAAAGGGCAGAATGTTGGTGTCGTCGCTACGGCGGAGGCAAGGGCAATGGCTGAGAAAGCTGGGTACGACCTCGTTGAGGTTTCTCCCACGGCCAAACCGCCAGTTGCAAAAATTCTTGATTTTAGCCAATTCAAGTATCAGCGGGATAAGGAGACACAGAAGGCGAAGCAAAAGCAAAAGAAACAAGAGACGAAAGGTATTCGACTCTCAACCCGTATCGGTACGCATGACCTAGAACTTCGCTTAAATCAGGCGTCAAAGTTTTTAGATGACGGCAGCAAGCTTAAGATTGAACTGCTGCTCAGGGGCCGAGAGCATCAACATAGAGAATTGGCCGAAGCGACGATAAACCAGTTCATTGACGGCTTGAAAAAGCGTTATACTATTACCATCGAGCAGCCGGTACTAAAGGTAGGTGCGAGGATGTCACTTATTTGTTTTTCAAGCGGCAAGGTCGCCGCACCGCAACCTGCTAAAACCTAGATTCATTTATCGACGACAATATGAAACTAAAAACTAGAAAAAGTTTATCGAAGCGAGTTCGCTTCTCGGGCGCCAAAGCCGGCAGCCGAACGGGGAAGTCTCCGAAGTTGGTGCGAAAAGCAGCTGGGCAAGATCACTACAATGCTGCTGAGAGCGGTACGGTTACCAGAAAGAAGCGGCGACCAGTGTTGGTGGCCAAAAGCGACATTAAAACTATTCGACGGCAGTTGCCGTATTCGTAACCTTTTACTTTTATGGCACGTGTAAAACGAGGCGTCGCGCATGTAAAGCGCCGCAAGAACATCTTAAAGCGAGCGAAGGGGTTTGGTTGGAAGCGTAAGAATACACTTCGGGCAGGAAAGACCGCCATTGTGAAGGCTGGTGTCCATGCCTATGTTGGTCGGAAGCTAAAGAAGCGAGATTATCGAGCATTGTGGCAGACCCGCTTAGGCGCCGCCGTGCGGCCAGCTGGTCTTAGTTACTCAGCATTTATTGCCGGGCTAAAGCAAGCAAACATTGAACTTGACCGTAAGGTGCTGTCCACACTTGCCGCTGATCACCCGAAGATTTTTGCAGTTGTTGTCCGCGAAGTTAAAGCCGCCATTAAGGCGCACAAGCCAAAGAAGTAGCACCTGTTTTGCCGCTTGTTTTCCGTGTAGCCCTAGGCTAAGGTAAGCAAGCGGCCGCCGCTTCACTACTCGTTTCCTTAAATTCTTTTGTGATACTCTTTTCGTTCTCTTCAGTGTGGACTCGTGGTGTAGCCTGGTAATCCCGCTTCGCGGGATCACGGAGATATCGTCCCGTCGACACGGGATCGAGTCCGCAGTATCTCGTTAGAGTTGTCCATTACAACGTTTCAACCTATACTCTTTTCGTTCTCTTCAGTGTGGACTCGTGGTGTAGCCTGGTTAACACGTCTCCCTGTCACGGAGAAGATCGCCGGTTCGAATCCGGTCGAGTCCGCAGTGCAGAGAACACAAGTTTTTATCTTCGTACTTTACTGACGTTTGTGGCCTTGTCACTCGGAAGATCGTCCCGTGTCCACGGGATCGGGTTCGCAGTGCAGAGAATCTTTTTAAATTTTTATGAGTAGTGAGGCAGATTGGTTCGTGTACTTACTGCGATGTTCTGATGGTACCTATTACACTGGCATCACTACTCACATAGAGCGACGCATCGAGCAACATAATAATGGTACGGGCGCACGGTATACTCGAGGGAGGTTGCCTGTCGTTCTTTGTTGGTTTGAACAACAATCTTCTCACAGCACAGCATTAAAGCGTGAAATGTCGATAAAGCGTTTGCAGCGAAAAGAAAAAGCTGAACTAGCAAATGCTGCTAGTCTTTTTAAAAAGTAAAAACGGTCTTACGAGACCGTTTTTTGTTGCAAGTAATTTTGTCGCTGTTCTTCTTCGGTCGTAAGCACTAAATAAGCGAACAGGAAAACGGCCGTGTAAAGAATACGGAAGATGACGAGCGGCCAATCGATAAGAATTTTCATTTGGTCAATAACGCCGAGCGTTACGTAGATGATGAGCGAGAGCGAATAGAGGAGGGCATACGGGAAGGTACCAATCGGTTGTCCTCGCCAGGCTTTCAGAGTTATAAAAATGTGTCGAATGAGGAGTAGCATCGCCAAACTTGCTGATGAACCAAAGATCGCGAGAAATCGGATGCTTGGCACTGGGTCAGCAGTGAAAGCGGTAACAATACCAGGGTGAAACCCGCCAGGTAATAAAAATTGCCATAGCCCCGCCACCATGGCAAGTAGACCAAGACTAGTTAAGGCAAGGGCTTTGCGGATTGAATTAAAGAGCTGCATGCCGAGGTAGAAGTACAGAGCAACGCCAGAGCTAAATACTGCCGTTTCAACCATAAATTCGTTTACGAAGTGGAACTGTTGGCCTGCGTAGCCAAAAATCACAAGAAGATAACGAATAGTAACGGCTGCCCAAAGCACACTGGTGGCGAGCCAGAAAACTGCGTAGCTGCGCATTGCCGGGGAGAGTTGTCGCCAGCGGCGAGTTAAAAACAAAACAAAAGCAAACGCCGTCGCACTGACGACGCTCGTGACAAAAGCGTTAATAAGGATGCCGAGGGGGAATGGTGTTGTTTCCATATGTGTACATAGTATACCTCGATAATCAGGGGACAGCCATTGAAAAACGCAGGTATAGCTGCTATAATGCCCATAATATGTATAATCCATTTGGACGTCGAAGTAGAGAGCATTCGACAAGTGCGGATAAAGCTGCAGAAGAAGGGGGTACGCGGTTAGATGCGAAAGCGCTTGAGAAATATTTAAACGACAAGAGTTTTAGAGAATTCGTTGATAGGTTACCCGACGATGACAAAGAGGCGATAGCAGGCGCAACCCGTGAGGGGAGTGAAATGTCGCCAGAACAGTTACAACAATATATTGAACAGTACAATAACGTTAACGAAGTAAAGAAGGGTTTATCGAATTATTTCAAAAAAGAAATACCTCGCGAGGTTGGCTTAAAGAGTGGTGATGTAGAAGGTATAATTGTTGATGAAATCGATGCGTATGTTCGTGAAGGAAATCATGAGGCCATTGCTGAGATGCAACATGCAATTGAACAGTACCAGGCAGTTACGAAGCAAATAGCGAGTCTTGAGAGCGAATGTAAAAAATTGGGTGGTGCTGAGAAAGCACAAAGTAAGGCGAGAGATCTCGAAGCGGCCAAAAAGGGTTCGTCGCGTTTGAAGCGTTGGGGTTTCCGTTCCCGAACGAGTAACGAGGACGCCGCTATTGAACGATATGGTGACAATGCAAAAAATATTAAAAAAGTGCTCGAGCAACAGCTTGAAAAAGTAGAAAAAATTGAAAATGCTGAAGCGCTCCGCGATGCAGCGCTGGCGCAACTTGCAGAGTTAAATGAAGTTGTGTTCGCAAGTCTTGGTGTTACTGAACGAGTGGGGAGTATGGCAAATATAGCCATCAGAGAGGGGTTAAGAGACGCACTAGACGACAGTGCTGAGCCCAAGACGTTGGAGGACAAAGAGAAGGTGATTCGTCAGTATCAAGCCATGCGGGGAAATAAAATTGTGAGTGAGGCGTTAACTGTCGACGATGAAGTTTTGAGAGCGCTTGATAAGGAAATTATAGATCAGACGAAAGTGCTTTTTGAAACGTCTGTTGAAGACGCTCTTCAAAAGAATAATGCCGTAGATGTCCTTCGCTCTTCTTTAAAGCCGTACTTAGCAAAGAGAGTCATTGGTACTGAAAAAGATGCAAGAGAATTTCTTGTCGAAACACTCACTAGCATGCGTGAGGTGACTTGGCGAGTTAGTGAGAAAATGGTAATTGATTGCGCACTGCGTTCTCTTGAGAGTGGGGCAACAGCCGCATAAAATATAGATATGATTACAGATTTCTTTAAAAAAACCATTGTCGCTCTCCAGGGTAACAGTAACGCCGGAGACCTCAAGAAAGCTATTCAAGAAGACGTGCAGGACGGGCCACGAACAGCACGAGGTGCACTTGTTGTTTCCGCCATGCTTGCTCACATGAAAGCGAAGACAGCAATTTATGAGCAGTATGCGCAAGATTTAGAGACTGCCGTAGCGGCGTTGCGGTCGATTCGGCAGGCTGAAGAAGACATTCGAAACGCCGTAAAATTAAAAATTATTGATGAGCAGTTGAAATCCGCTTAGTTCTTCACCATTCTAAAAAGCGACCTCACTTGCGTGGGGTCTTTTTTATAAACGAAAAGGGCGAGAGACGAGGTTGAGCTGTTGCTCTTCCTCGCTCTCGCCCTTGCCTTCCTCGGGACCCGCCTGACGCCGTTGCGTCTTGGGCGGGTCCCTGTATGTTCTTGTCCTCCTCCTCATGAGGACCTCGGCCACACCCAGATGGCAGCGCCGAGCTCTCCGCCACGGATGCAGTACGGCCAGATCCCACTGTGGTCTGATCCGTCGAGCACCGTCGGCGCATGTCCGGTCGAGACGTCGACAAACGCATACTCGCGTCCGTCTTCGCCCTTGATGCCGAGTTTCGTTTTCTCGGTTGGGCACCAGTCTTCTCCCGGTTCAAGGACGAAGCGGACTGCGTTCTCAGGAACGCCGTCCGGTCGGTTTGATACGGCAGGTTTCTGTGGTGTGCTCCTGAGTGCGGAAAGTACCTCCTTCACTTTTCCGCTCACTCGTTCCGACAGCGGAGGAGCAAGTCTCAGCTCCGCCTCCATTTTGCTGATGCCCTCTTTGTAGTCCTTGAGGGCCCTGGTTTGAATGTCCAATGCCTCCTTGGTTCCGATCTTGCCGTCTTTCAGACGGGTTTCAGAATCCTTGATTGCCGTGTCGAGGCCATCTTGAAGTCGGCCTCGCCACAACTTGCGTTGCGTAAAGCTGATGCCTACTCCTTCGTCGTCGACGCGAACGATGTCGGCAGTGCTGGCATCCGTTACTGGTCGCCAGCCGGCCGTTTCGAGCATCGTGAGAGGGAACCAGCCGATCAACATCAGCGTGATAAGCATCGAGTTCACGACGCCAAACATGACAGCTCCCGCGAGCCGGTAACCATGCTGGTGCCAAAACTCGAACATCGCCCACGCGCTCATTGCTGTAATGGCTACTGCTACCTGGACGTTCCAGAACGACAGTAGCTCCGCCTCACTTGCGGTAGCATTGTTGCGCAGACTGACGATGGCGGCGAGGGCGAAACCCGTGCCGACAAACATCAGGAGCCTCTTCCACCATCCGGCCGAACCCGGGTAGTGACGCGAAGCGCGCTGTGGTAGGCGAATGAACGCCGCCGCTACAACGGTTATGAACGCGATTGCCATGATCGGCACGAACACGTTCGTGAAAGAACACCCCGTCGCCCATGCGACGAGGCTGGCGAAGGCGATGGCCACTCCTGCAGCAATCGCCAGTTTACCAAAGAGGCCATGACTCTCGCCGTGACCTCCGCCGTGTTCGCTCATCGTACTCCTCCTGGGACCAGATGTTTGAACAGCCGGCCCTTCAAAATGTGATCCGTGAAGATGTTGGCGGCCATATGCCGAAGCAAATCGCCGATCCCCACCTCTTTGATGACAGTTTCCATTGTGCTGGTTGCTGCCTCAGCCATTCTTTCTCCTGTTGGCTTGTTCTTGGCGGAAAGGGGACGAAGGAGGCTGGTCAGGAGTGTTGCTCCTGGTCCGACTACCTTTACCTCGCCGTCGAATCCGCCGGTGATTTTATCGATCGACCGGTGGGCGTAGTCCCGCAGTTCATCACCGATGGTGGGGATGAAGAGCGCAAACGCCCAGAACCATAGGTACACTACCAGGGGCAGTGTTACCCAGTTTCCTCGGCGTTCTGTTTCTTTCACCGGCGCGACCTTTTCTTCTTTCGTTTCTTTCTCCTTGGTCTCTGTAACCTCGTTGCGCAGTACGCGGTCATAGAAGCGTTTCTGCTTCTGCTCCATCTGCTCGAGTACTGCGATCGTTTGCGGTGACGAGTAGGCCTTCGCAACCTCGTCTTGACTCGGCCCGGGGTTCGTGATTGCGAGTGCGCTGACGAGCAGCGTTACCAGCATCCATGATCCCCACACCAAGTTGTCAGAGGGTACCAGTTTCGACCAGTCGATCGTCTTGTTCCGACGGAACTGCCTGTCTGGTCGTTCGATTCGCTCCTCCTCTTCTTCCCGATAGTCATCATCCAGTTCTTCGTCCTCACGACGGCGACGAGAACGGAAGCTAACGACGACAACGGAAACAAGCATCAGCGCCAAGACCACGCCAGCCATCCAGTCGCTAATCTGAGTGAGTACCCATCCGAGGATAATCGCTCCGACGATGATGCAAAGCACCGGCAAGAGCCAGTTGAACGTTCGGCTCAGCACTGACCTTCTTGAAAGCCGTTCATTGAATCGCCCCTCTTCATCTTCGTGATCATCACCACCCGGTTCTTCGTCCTCACGACGACGAGAGCGGAAGTTGGCAACGATAACGGAACCAAGTGACAGCGCCAAGACCACGCCAGCCATCCAGATGATGGCTTTGACGAAGATCCAGCCGAACAGGATGAAGCCGATTCCGATAGCCGTGCTGTACAGCGCGGCCTCGAGCCAGCCCAGCCTGCCAGACGGAGTCATCGACTTCGCAGCCGGCAGCTCCTTGTTGTCGAGCTCGGCATTAAGCCCGACGACGTCGCAGTCGACCTCAACTGCCGTGGTGTGGTAGTTGATAAGCCGATAGCTGGTGGTCGGCATGGCTGACACCAGCAATGTGAACTGCTGGCCGGTGGAGACCCAGGTCTCCACGCCACCTTCGAGACGGTACATCTCGATGGGTTCCGCTGTTGTGAGCTGCAGGGTGCAGCTCACGCCCTTGCCGTCTTCGTCGTACGCGCGCGGCGTAACGAGGACTGCGCAGGCACCGGTGTCCGGGTTGTAGGTCGTTCCGGTTTCCACCAGTTTGACCTTTGTTGCTGGCTTCGACGGGGTTACCGGCGGCACTTTATCGGGTCCTTGGAGGGTTACCGATGCCGGAGTGGCACCGGGGCACTCGAAGGTGATGGCGAGGGATTCGCCGTCAATAAGCGCAAACTCCAAGTCCGCGCCCACCTCCGGTATCTGGTACGTGGTGCAGCGACTCGCACTGCAGCACTCTGGAGAGTACAGTGCGACCACCTCGCCAGTTGTCGGTTGCTCGTCATTGTCGAGGAGGTAGACCAGGACGTGGTGCCGCGCCTTCTTTCCGGCGCTGGCTGACGCCATCACCTTTTTGGCTGGTGGCATTTCTACCGCCGGTTCGGCAGCCGGTTCGCCAGTCTGGAGATTCAGGCTGACGATGTTCGAACCGATGGTGGTGTTTGTAAGCACCACCTGCAGCTCGAGGGGGTCGCCGTCGTGCTGCTGTCGCACGTCAACGATAGTGCGCAGCCAAATCCTTCCCGTTGCTGGGTCGGTCTCTGCGCTGGCACTTTGTTCGTTTCGTGCGGTGCCGTTCACCATCAGGAGCACCCGCCGGCCGAGGGCCTGCAGGTTTCGGCTAACGCGCGTCAGCACCGCCACTTCGAATTTGTATTCTTCCGCCTCGTTTTGCTTCGCGATTGCACGAAGCAGCTCGACGCGTTCCGGCTGTTGTGCCGGAGCGCCACCCGCAGGACGTGGCTGTCCGCCACCTCCGCCACCTTGGCCTCGAGGGCCGTTTCTGTATGGTTGTGTCACTGGTTTTTCTCCTGTATGCAGAAAACCGCACGAGCATCTTGTACTCGGCGGGTGGTGGCGGGTTCGCAATAGCGACCCACGGGGTTATTGTTTACCTCATGATGATGAACTGCGTTTTCACGCAGCACACCACGCTAGGTTTGCGTGGCATTCTTCCTATTCTTTTTTCAAAGTCCTGGAAGATCATCCTTTTCAAATGTGCGCTGGAGGCGCAATTTAAAAAGAACTAAGTATAGTGGCATAGAAATTGGCCCTTGTCAATAATAAGCTAATTTTGAGCGTCTATTTGCTTGCTCAGTTTAAGGGGACATAAAAAATAAACCCCGCACGTGCGAGGCTTATTTGCAAAGATCTAAGAAAATTATGATGTCTGCGTTATGGTTTCGAGGAGGAAGCTAACCAAGGTGTAGCTTGTGAAAATAACTGTTAACCCAATGGCTGCCCACAGTAGGGTATCCGTTCCTTTTTTCACTTGCTCTGCGTTACCAGCACTGGTTGTCCAGAGAAGGCCGCCGTAAACAAAAATAATGAGCGCAATTGAGCCAACGATACCGAGGGTAGTTCGAATGACGCGGCCGATAATCAGCTTCACATCAACATTTCCTTCACCAAGAGGGTTTGAAAGATTTACGGCTTTACCCGCGCCTAAACCGCCGGTTTTTGTTTCAGCACCAGTTGGATATATCCCTGTATTTGTTTCTGCGCCTGAAGTTGGCGACCAGGAGCAACTGGCAGTTAATTCTGCCTCTTTAAAGCCACAGTCTTGTTCAGGCAAATTGAAGTAAGTCTGCGCTGTTCCTGAACCAGTTGGAATACAGTTACACGTCCCAATTTGCTCAGCACTGACTTTAGAAAGAGGTAGCGTGAGGAGTACGGTAATACCGAATAATAGTATGAGTTTACGCATAATAATATTATACAGTCCGATTTTGCATTTGGGCAACAGTAAAGAAAGCTATACCAGCTGCTGTTAAGGCGATTGCGGTAAGTAGGTGAATTCGAATATCAAAGAACATGAGCGTTGGCTCAATCCGCAATAATTCAACGAGCGTTCGGCCAAGACCCATCCAGATAAGATACATCGAGAAAATATGCCCATTGCCAGGCAGCGTTCTTTTTGATTTTATCTTTTGTAATAGAAAAAGAACCGCGGCGCCTAGTATGTCCCAAAGAAATTCATAAAAAAATACTGGGTGAAAGTGGGTAGCTGCAGTATAAAGCACTGGTCGGTGGGTGAGCGCAATGGGAATACCCCACGGCAAGCTTGTTGGTAAACCAAACAGTTCTTGATTGAAGTAGTTACCCCAACGGCCAATGGCTTGGCCGAGAAGCACAACGGGCGCCAAGAGGTCGGCAGTAAATAAAAATGCAGCTGTTGGTTTCAGGTATGGTTGAAGGTGTCGACGAGAAAACCAAACAATGTATATGGCACCTGCTAAGAGTCCGCCGTGAATGGCTAGCCCACCGTGATTGAGGAAAGGAATTTCAGAGAGGTTGGCTTGATAATACGACCACTGTGTTGCTACGTGATACAGTCGAGCGCCGATAATGCCGCTTACAATTAGCCCAGCAGCAAAGCCGGGGAGTCGGTCGTAGAGTATTCTAGTAGCTGCATTGCCCTCGGCCTTGAGCTTTTGCAGCCGGTGAACAAGCAATCCGTAGCCAACGAGGAAGCTTAGCAAATAAAAAAAACCGTACCAGTGCAGTTGTAATGCCCCAACGGTTGTAATGATGGGTGAGGGGAGGTAGGTGTGAAAAAAGGTGAGAAGCGACATGCGTATAAAAATTAACGAAGCACTACTCGCGCAAGTGACGGAGCGGCAAATTACATTTCTTCGAGTGTTTGTATACCGAGGAGCGACAAGGCGGTAACGAGTGCGCTGTCGGCTTTGGTGAGTAGCGTCAGCCGCCACGTGCGGGTTGCTTCGTCGGCCGTCAGCACTGGATCGGCTTCATAGAAGGCGGCAATAGCGCGCGCTAAGGTGTACGCATAGTCAGCGATGCGTGACGGATCACGATGCTTGGCCGCGAAGGAAACCGTTTCTGGTAAAAGCCCGATTGTTTTTATAACGCCCCATTCTGCATCAGTTAACGTCGCTGGAGTTTGAGCACCAGCAGCCGCACCGGCTTTGCGAAGAATGCTTCGTAGTCGGGCATGCGTGTAGAGAAGATAAGGACCGGTTTTCCCCGTGAAACTTAAAGACTCTTTCGGGTTAAAGGTTATATCTGAGGACGGCCGAACAGAGAGCATGTAAAACTTTGCCGCAGCTAGCGCAATAGTTTCGGCCCGGGCGTTGTACTCAGCTTCGGTTAGTTCAGTGGTTCTGTTTTTAAGTTCTGTTTTTGCAAGGAGCATGAGTTCGTCAAGCAGGGGATCAATGTCTGCCACTGTACCTTCTCGTGATTTCATTCTACCTTCCGGGAGTGAAACGAGGTGGTAGCTGACGTGTTCAACATTATCGCGCGACACAACATGGAACCGTTCTAGTAGCTCAAAGAGTACGGTAAAGTGATAATCTTGTTCCTGCGCCACAACAAACAGCATGCGGGCTGGACGAAGCTCCTGCATTCTGAGCGCCGCTAATGCTAAGTCTTGGGTGATGTAGACCGTTGTACCATCACCTCGCAGCAGCACCTTTTCTTTTGGTCCTTCTTCGGAAGCGGTGGTGATAGGGGCGACAATCGAGCCGTCGTCTTTTTTTGTCGCTAGCCCTGCTGCAGCGGCTTCTTCAACAAGTTTTCGACCCGCTTCGTAAATGTTACTTTCGTAGTCAACGCGGTCAAAAGCTATACCGAGCCTTTTACAGGTGGTCGTTTGACCCTCTTCTGCCCAGGTGTTCATTTGCTGCCAAAGTTTTCTTAGTGCTTCGTCGCCAGCTTCCCAGCGCTGTAGATACGTTAAGACTTCAGCGTCGAGGTCTGGGTTTTGTTTTGCTTCATTGGCAAACTGCACATAGTAGTCGCCCACGAAGTGGTCCGATTTTTTGTTTGCGGTTTCCGGTGTTTGGCTGTTGCCCCAGCGTTCGTACGCCAAGAGGGATTTCATTATATGAACACCGCGGTCGTTAATAATTTCAGCTCGGATTACCTCATGCCCCTCTGCTTTGAGTAGTTCACTAATGCTCCAGCCAAGGCAGGCGTTTCTGAGGTGTCCAATGTGCAGGGGCTTATTGGTATTTGGCGAAATAAACTCAACCAGCAATCGCTCCGGTTTTTCTTGGCGTATTGTGGCTAATAAATCATTGTCGACGGTGATGAGCGCCGCAAAGGCTGACCGTCGCAAGGTTATATTGAGGTACGGTCCAACGGCGGTGGCGCCACTTAGCAACGAATCTGGTGTTGCGGCGACGTAGCTGTTTATAAGCTCAGTCGTTTGTTTGGCAGCTTGCGGTGGTGGCACACTGTGTTTTTTTGCAATAGAGAAGCAGGCGAGCGCCAGGTCCCCCAGACTCGCTTCAGGAATAATGACCTCGTGCGCTGTCACTGAATAATCATGTGCAGCGAGGACTGTTATGAGTTCTGCTTTAGCAATCTGGAGCGCGTTCATTTACTGTTTTTGAAGTCGGCAATAATGTCGCTTGCCGCGGCTGATGATGACCGGAGAAGCGGGGAGCATTGCATTTGGGTCGGTGACCACACTGTCAGCAATGCGTACACCACCTTGCACAACGTAGCGTCGCGCCTCACTCATACTGGTTGCGAGGCCTGAGACAACGAGCGCCTGAAGAATTGTCTTTGGCCACTTTGTCAGTTTGACTGTGGGAATTGATTCAGGTTGCTCTTTATTTTGGAATACGTTTACAAAATTTGCTTCCGCCTTTTTGGCTTCTTTCACGTTGTGGTAGAGCGCAACAATTGTTCGAGCCAACTTCATTTTAAGGTCGCGCGGGTTTGATGAACTAGACGCGAGTACTCGCCTCATTTTTTCTATTTCTTCGTCCGATTCATCGGTACACAATGTAAAGAAGTCGATAATAGAAGTGTCGGGCACAGCCATCAGCATTCCGTACATGTCAGTAGCAGCGGAGTCAAGATTGATTTTTACACCCTCGGTTTTGCCCATTTTTTTGCCGTCGGCATTCGTTAACAGCTTCATTGCCAAAACAAATTTTTCTTTGTCTTTTAACTTTCTCAGCAGTGTTCGCCCAGCCAGCATGTTAAATGTTTGGTCGTTACCACCAATTTCAATATCGACATCCATGGTAACGCTGTCGTAGGCTTGAAAAATTGGGTAGAGAAATTCGTGGACGCGTATTTCTTTGCCCTCTTTAATTCTGTTTTGGAACATGTCCCGTTCTAAGAGGCGTGAAACGGTAAACGAAGACGCCAGCTCGAGTAAGTTCTCGGGCTTTAACTTATTCGTCCATTTTTCGTTGTGCAGAAAACGGACGTTTGTTTTCTTTAGATCTAAAATTTTACCAATTATTTTTTTATAGTCGTGAGCGTTCTGAAGCACCTCACGCTTAGACAATGCTTGCCTCGTCGCGCTTTTATCGGTCGGGTCGCCAATGCGAGCCGTAAAGTCTCCAATGAGCACAATAACCTCGTGCCCCAAGTCCTGAAATTGTCGAAGTTTCCTCAAGCTGACACTGTGTCCAATGTGTAGCTTACCGGTCGGATCAATGCCATGAAAAATCCGCAACTTTTTACCCGATAACAAAACTTTCTCTAAAGCCTCTTTTGTAGGGTAAACAGTTTCTACACCACGAGTGAGTAGACGATGAATTATTTTTGGGTCCGTTTTGATTTTAGGCATACTAGCCAATAAGACTGTTAAAACGTTCTTTGGCGTCGTGCAAGCGTTCCTCTTCCTTCTTTACAATAGCAGCCGGCGCCCGAGAGCGGAACGCCTCGTCTTCGAGGCGGCTTTCAAGCAAAGCAATATAGCGTTCAAGCTCAATTCGTTCTTCGTCTCGTAAGGTCTTAGAAGCTACTGAGGGGATGGCGGCGATAGTGCCAGTAGGCACAGTGCGGCGAAGCGTTGCCGCCTCGGGCAGTTCAGTGACCAGCGAGACTTCCACCCGAGCCATTTTTTGAATAAGCGGACTGGCGGCGAGTGTGCTGTTACTAGAGAGCAGGTACACGGTTACGCCCGGTGCATTGCCTAGTTCCTGGCGGAGGTCACGAGCCGCGGTAATAATTGCCTGAAGCCATTGGAAGTTTTGATGTTCTTCGGTGCTCGCGCCTTCCAATGGTTTCGGCCACTCATAAGAAATAAGTTGACTCGGTTCAGTGTGCAGTTTTGCCCAAAGGTGTTCGGTAATAAACGGGGTGAACGGGTGCCAGAGGATGAGTAAATCTTTGAGAATGGAACGCAAGATGGCATCTTTCGCACCTTCAATTTTTGCAACTTCAACGTACCAATCAGCCAGTTTGGCCCAGGTGAACTCATACAGGGCTTCGGCAGCCGCAGAAAACCGGAATGCTTCGATGTGCGTTGTGACCAGACGATTTGTTTCTGCGAACTCGGCGAGAATCCAGTGGTCAGCCGTAGTGGTTGGGGTTGGGGCAGCTGTTGTAGCTTTGGTGGTGGTGAGAATAAAGCGGCTAATATTCCAAAGTTTGTTTACGAAATTTCGGTAGCCGGCGATTTTTTCTTCAAAGAGGCGGAAGTCGTTTCCTGGTGTCGTGCCGACAACCATAGAGAGACGTAGCGAGTCGGCCCCATACTTTTCAATCATCGCAATGGGATCAATGCCGTTACCGAGCGACTTACTCATCTTGCGACCTTCGCGATCTTTTACCAGCCCGTGCAGGTACACGGTTTTAAACGGCACTTCATTCAGTGCATACGTGGTCATGAGAATCATCCTGGCAACCCAGAAGAAGATAATGTCGTAGCCTGTTTCAAGGACTGTTGTTGGGTGAAACCGTTTTACGTCGGGTGATGTTTCTCGCCAGCTGTCTAACGTCGCTGTGTCGCCGTCGCTACTGAGCAGTGTTGAGAACGTCCACATACCAGACGAGAACCATGTGTCGAGCGTGTCTGGGTCTTGGATATATTTCGAATCAAGAGAGTACATTTTTTGTGTTACAATCTCGCTTTTGTCTGGCAAATTATGTGTTTTTACTTCTGCGTCAGCTTTTATATCAGTCCAGCTCAAGCCAAAATTTTTATTAAGAAGATTGGCCATTGCGAAGTTAATAATTCTTACTTCTCCAAATTGAGCCCACGTAGGAATAGATTCACCTTTCTTTAAGGCGTCTTGGCTCCATGTTAAGAAGGTGTTTGCTTCAGTATCAAACAGTTTGAAAACAATCCCGCTTCTGTAATGAAAAATGCCGTTCTCATTTTTTGGATCGGTTATATCATACCAAACCGGGATCCGATGTCCGTACCAGATTTGCCTGGAGATGCACCAGTCGTGCAAATTTGTAATCCAATTCAGATAAATTTTTTGAAATCGCTCCGGTATAATGTTAATTGCCTGCTTAGAGCGAAGCTCTGTAACTTCGGGCTTAGAAAATTGTTCAAATAAAATTTGGTCACGTACGTTTCTTTGAAACTCGTCGTCAACACTAAGTCCAGGGTCTGCATCATTTACCGCAGCAAGGCAAAGGACCTTAAGCGTAACCAGACTGTCTTTTTTATAATTTAAAGTGTTTCTCTTCAATTTAAATGGTTTGTTCACGGCAACGAACCACTGCTTTGAAACGAGTGGTTCCACAGGTGTAGCGCAACGGTAGCAAACCGAAACATTGTGAACGTAATCTTCGTCTATTTTTTCAACTAAACCTTTGGCCGTAAGAATCTCCACGAATTTTTTACGTGCCTCTTTCACAGTGAGTCCAGCGAATTCACCAGCGGCGGATGTCAGGGTGCCGTCTAGCCCAATGATATTTTCGTTTACGGTAAGGTTGTGCCGACCGGCTATATCGAAGTCAACAAAGGAATGTTGCGGCGTGATGGTCATGGCACCAGAACCCATTGTTGGGTCGGCCGCTTCGTCTGCGAGTACTGTCATTTCAACGTCGTCGCTAATCCACGGAATGGTTTTTTTGAGGCCGTGATACTCAATGTAGCGTTCGTCTGTTGGGTGCACGACGACATATTTGTCGCCCAATTTTGTTTCCGGACGAACCGTGCCGATGCTAAATGGTCCGAACTTGAAGTGGTAAAAGGGGACCTGCTCTTCTTTATAGTTTACCTCGTCGTCAGCTAATGTTGTTTGACAGCGAGTGCACCAATTCACGATACGGTTGCCTCGATAGATGAGGCCGTCGTCGTACATCATTTTGAAAACGAGCGATACGCATCGCGACAGGCCGGTATCCAGCGTAAAGCGTTCACGCGACCAATCGAGCGAGGCACCCATACGCCGCATTTGTTTCCGCATCGTGTCTTGCGAACCAACAACAAATGCGTCGATGCGTTTGAGGAGTTCTTCTCGACCAATGTCGTGCCTCGTTTTCTTTTCCGCTTCCCAGATTTGTTTTTCAACAACGTTCTGCGTCGCAATGGCGGCGTGATCGGTGCCGGGCACCCAGAGTGTTGGCTCACCTCGCAAACGGTGATAACGAGCCAGGACATCTTGAATAGAGAGCATGACTGAATGCCCAAGGTGTAGGGTGCCGGTCGCGTTCGGTGGTGGGAGACTCATGACAAACGGCTCAGCATTACCTTCCTTTGGAGAAAATGCGCCACTTTTCTCCCACGCTTCGTACACGCTCGTTTCAACCGTTGATGGGTCGTAGGTTTTTGGCAGCAATTCGTTTGCTTCTGTTGTGCTGCTTGTTTCCTGCATAGTATCGAAAAGTATCTCAGTTTTTAGACCATTTTTCAAGGTGAGAAATTGCCCCTTTCTTTGTGCGGGCAAAGAAAGGGGCGAAAGAAAACCCGCCCTCGGCTCGAGTTGTGTGCATGGTTCATTCCGGCTGGTTGCGAGTCGTAAACTCGCCTTCACTGACGCTCAGGCTCGAACAGTACGACTCGGGTCTACAAACCAGCCTTCGCTTCCATGCCTTACCTCGAGCCTATGGGTTTCTAATAAACCATAGCGTAAGCACGCCAGGGACGGGCCCTTTGGTGCGGAGACAACTAGCCGTGCTGTTTAACGAGGGTACCGAGGAGTTCACGGCTAGCCGTACCAAAGGGTAATGGTCGCGTACGTGCTGAAGCGGGGGTGCCGTTTTCTGCCTACTCTTTTGGGCAAGCAAAAGAGTAGGGTATTGTAATCCTTGACAACCACCCCAAAAATGGGTAGGGTAGCGAACTCTTCACGCAAGAGTTTCGGTTTTTTATAGCGATTTATGCTCGACGTTAATCAGCAAATTCTCGAACGCCTAAAAGGCGCCAAACGCGTGCTTATCACCTGCAAACAGGATATGCACGTTGATTCATTGGCGGCATGCTTGGCTATGTATTTGGTACTTCAGAAGCTTGGTGTACCAGCAGAGATTGTGGTGGGTGGCCCACACCCAACTGTTGACCGTTGCAAATTTTTACCGAAATCAAGCGAAATTGTTTGCGACGGGCGCAGTTTAAAAAATTTGGTCATTCATATTTCGCCGAAAGGTGGGAAGCTGCGGGATTTTCGTTATGAGGTAGAGAACGGAACGTTGAAGATTTTTGTGGCCCCCTCGGCCGGAGAGGTAGTGCCTGGGGATGTGCGGTCTGAGGTCGTCCACCCTAATCACGACCTCATTGTGGTGCTGGATACGCAAGACCTTAATTCGCTTGGGCAAGTGTACACAGATCATGCCGATTTCTTTTATAAAACACCCATCATTAACATTGACCACAATCCCGCGAACGAACAGTTCGGTGAGATAAACCTGGTTGATATTAAGGCCGTATCCACGACCGAACTCATATTTCGTTTACTGGAAACGTTGGGTGATGATCATTTAGACGCCGATGTCGCGACGGCGTTGCTCGCCGGCATGATAGCCAAGACAGAAAGTTTTAAGTCTGGTTCAGTAACACCCCGAGCACTGATGATAGCTTCGGAGCTCGTGCAGCGCGGCGCTCGGCGCGACGAGATTGTGCAGAATTTATACAGAACGCATGACATAAAAACGTTGCGTTTATGGGGGCGGGTATTGGCACGACTGCAGCATGATGAAAAACGACGAATCGTTTGGTCACTGGTTACTCGAGATGATTTTGAGAAATCAGGCACTGCGGAAGAACAGTTGCCCGGTATAATTGATGAACTCATTACAACAACGCCCGACGCTCGGACGGTTGGCTTACTCTATGAGCGTAGTGACGGCGCTATTGGTGGTTGGTTAAAGACTGACCCAAATTACAGTGCGGTTGAGCTAACGAAGGAGTGGGGTGGGGTAGGCTCAAAGGTTTTAGCTCGCTTTACTATTCCAGGCGCGAGTATCAAAGACGCAGAAAAAGAACTGAACAAAATATTTTCAGGCCTACCAGTCTAAAATTTAATACAATTATTTTGACATCAAAAACCTCCTAAATAAGGAGGTTTTTGTTATTTATTGAATATGTGTAGAAAAATAGTTGACAGAAAAAGCTATTAAACTATACTAAATTTGAACAAAAATATATGGACAGTAAAAGAATTTCAGACATTTTGAAAACCCTGGGCTTTAGCGAGAAAGCTGCCTTGGTTTACCTGACACTACTCCGTCTTGGCCCTAGCGCGGTTCGAGTCATTGCAGAAGCATCAGGCCTCAACAGGGGAACAACGTATGACATCTTAAAAGAGCTTATTGCGGCTGGACTTGTTTCATACTTTCATAAAGAGAAACGACAGCATTTTGTGGCCGAAGACCCAGCAAAGCTCTTGCATGTCGTTGAGTCTCGGAAGCAAGCGCTTGTTACAACCGGTATTGCAGTGAGCGAGATGATTCCAGAGTTGAAGGCGCTGTTGAATAACGCAACTGACAAACCAGTCACTGCATATTATGAAGGGGCAGTAGCAGTGAAAGGAGTCTTGAAAGATGTCATCGCAACGAGCGCAGTGAGTGCGAGTAAAGAATACGTCGTTTATTCCTCGGCCACGATTCGTCCGCATTTATATGAGATGTATCCGCGATATTCTGATGACCGCATTGCGGCTGGGGTGAAGGTGCGAGTCATTGCCCTTGGTAAGGGCGGGGACACAAGAGGATTAGACGAGCGAAAGTGGTTAACGCAAGACGAAAGTGCACCAACCTACAAGCTAATTTATCCGGGTAAGATTGCGCTTATCACGGTTGCACCAAACAGCGAACTACGAGCAGTGGTCGTTGCTGACAGTAACCTGGCCGCCACAGAACGCCTTATATTTGACGAGCTATGGGTACGCCTGTAAGCACTGTGCGAGAAATTCTGGCCATCCTCGGACCAGACCATATTTCGACTGGCGCCGTTATTCGACAAGTAGTTGATGGCAGTGAGCGTGTCTTCTTGATGCAAGCAGAGGACGGCACAACCTGGCAGCTGCCACGCATGAGGCGCATTCCAGGCGAAACATTAGAGTCAACATTGGTGCGAGGAATACGTCACGCTGCTGGACTTGAGGCCTTGCCGATTCGTTACCTCGGCCATCTGCACCACGTAAGCGAAGTATACGGCGAAACGATAATTGAACAGACCCATTACTACTTAGCCGATTGTGATTGCCCAAGTGACGAGCAACCACCTGGCATGTTCATCCCTTTCAGCGAAGCGCTGCAACGTCTTGAGGCTTCTCCTCTGGTCAAAGCCGAGGGGAGAATCCTCCAGATGGCGACCGTTCTTTCGCCAACTGAAAGGTAATCGTACCAAGAACAAACAACACGGGAGGGAGCACCTTGAAAACTGAATATGATGTGGTGGTGGGGTGTTCGGTAAATCCCTCCATCGTTTGGCCTGAACATGATCGGGGTACGTCCGGGGAGAAGAACCCTGGTGGGTACTACATGGAACTCAGCGGTACATCGGCCGATGTTGCTCTGGCGTTGGGGCGAGCTGGTATGTCCGCCCACCTTGTCGGTGCCGTTGGCCCGGCTGACGATCCGTTTGACGATTACCTTCGTAGGGAAGTTGATCGTTTGGGTCTTTCAGCAACGCTGTTGTCGTTGCGTGCACAGAATGCGCTCGCCAGTGTCGAACCGATGAGTGGCCGAGCGTTGTCAGCGAAGCCGCCAATCGTTCACTTCGAAGCTTCCGAGGTACGGACGACACTCGATTCGATATCTGCCGATGTGCGCATCGCTACTGGCGTAATGGCTGATCCGAGTGAGGTGCGTCTTGCCCAAATGCTGCTCGGTCACACAGCGAAGCTTCGGATACTCAATCCGAGGCAGGCGTTGATCGCAGATAGTGACATGTTCATTTCGTTACTCAGCAACGCCAACTGGTTGATCATGAACCGTCACGAGGCGGAAGCATGGGAGCGTCAGGGTCAGCGAATTGTTGATTTGGTTGACGGATACGGGCAAGAGGTTGTCGTTGTGACGAAAGACAAAGATGGAGCTGAACTCTGGACTCCTCATTGTCATCTCACATTACCGGCGTTCGATGCTGGGCCAGTCGTCCATACAACCGGAGCGGGGGATTGTTTCCTGGCGTACTTTCTCGTCGGATTCCTTCGAGGTGGTGAGATGTTCGACGCTGGATTGCGCCTTGCAACAGTGGCGGCAGGCATTAAAACCACGATGCCTGGGACAACCAGCTCACCGACGCTTGAAGGCGTATACCAGCGACTTGGTGAGTATGACTTTGATTCCGTTGTCAGTGTGAGCCGTCGCTAACATGCGTCGGTACCCATGGTCGTTTGCCCCCCGTTCTCTCTCAAAGGAGGTTTTGAGAGGACGGGGGCGCTTTCTTTTCAGCTCAATTTCTTTTACAGTAGCGGACATATGCGCCTGTAGCTCAATTGGTAGAGCGGTCGTCTTATACACGACTGGTTCCAGGTTCGAGTCCTGGCGGGCGCACCAAAAATAATCCGGCCTTGTGCCGGTATTATTTTTGGTTTGCTGACGAGAAGGACTCGAACCTGGGAAAGGGGTCGGGGAAACGGGAGTTTCCCCGCGGCGGAATTATTCAAACCGAGGGGTTTGAAAGAGGAGTCCGCCGCGGCGGACGACGAGGGTTCTAGGAGCGAAGCGACGGAGTCTGGCGGGCGCAGAGACCTTTAAGGAAAACCTCCCGGTTTTCCTTAATATTCCTTTCCCTCCGCCAAGGTCGTTCAAAAATCATTTCGTTGATTAGCGAGCAAAGCTCTACGGCCAATCAACTCACAATTTCCTCACTCGCATAAAACTAATTAAAAGTTTTAATTACACTGCGGAATTATTCTCCGCCAGGGGCGGATCCGCCTGTGGTGGAAAACCGAAAATAAAGAACAGGGGTTTGAAAGAGGAGTCCGCCGCGGCGGACGACGAGGGTTCTAGGAGCGAAGCGACGGAGTCTGGCGGGTGCAGAGACACTTAAGGTAAACCAACCCGGCGATCGAAGGAAGTCCCTTTAGGGATTTTCCTTAATATTCCTTTCCCTCCGCCAAGGTCGTTCGAAAATCATTTCGTTGATTAGCGAGCAAAGCTCTACGGCCAATCAACTCACAATTTCCTCACTCGCACAAAAAAGAATTTAACTCTTGGTCGTGGGGGGGGTACCCTGTCGCACGAAATACCCTTCGCCGTTTTATTTTAAAATTGTTGCGCCCGGCCGATTGGAAGTCTCGGCCGGGCGCGCGGGGGTGGGGTCGAAGCACGACGATGCGTATCAGTTCAGATACTCCTGAAGTGCTTGTGCGAGCTTGAGCTCGACATCGTAAGGATCTTCTCGTGACCAGATTCTCGCGATGAGTGTGCAGCAACGCGTGTACAGCGTTCTTGCGTTGTCTTCGGTTGGTCGCCAGTTTTTTTCCTGGCAATCAGCCCGTAGTGTGCCTACTGCAGCAATGGCCCTATAGAAGAGGGCAAAATGAGGCACGTTGCCTTCACGGTAGTCTCGTTCGAGGTCGGCCAGCGCCCTGCGGACGTTAGATACCCGGACGATGCGTTCGGCGTCAGGCTGAGACGGGTAGGTGATGCTGTCCGGCACCCACCCTTGTCCAGAAACATACGTTGATGACATGTTCCGACTCCTTCGCGAGCGTGAATGTGTTAATTCATGCTGGCGTTTGGAAGCGGAACCGCAGTCATTTTAGGCTATTGTTTTTGCTAGTCAAGCGAGTAGTTTATGCGATACGATAATTACATGACAATTCGCAAATACCTACATTCCTGTTTGGTTGTAGAAGAAGCCGGTAAACGGTTACTTATTGACCCCGGGGACTTCTGCTTTATTGAGGGACTCATAAAGCCAGAAGATATTGGCCCAGTTGATGGCATCTTGATTACGCATAAGCATGCGGATCATTGCGATGTGGACGCACTGCGCCGCATTCTTGCTTTGCGAACTGCACCTATTTATACGAACGCTGAAGTTGCGGCTGTGTTGGCTGTTGAAGGATTAGCGGCAACTGTGGTTAAAGAAGGCACGACATTTGAAGTAGCGAATTTTCAAGTTGAGGCCGTCCACGCGCCGCACGGTCAGATTCCTGCAGTGGCACCAGACAACACTGGGTATCTCATCAATAAGAAACTTTTTCACCCAGGGGACTCACTTGATTTTTCAATTCCCGAAGGCATCGAATTGCTAGCTCTACCTGTAGCAGCGCCTTGGTTACGCATAGTGGACAGTTTGGAGAAAGCGAAAGGAGTGAAGCCGAAAGCGGTGTTGCCAATTCATGACGCTTTTGTAAAAGATTTTATGAGGCACAAACTACCTCGACTGTGCCAAACCATCCTTGAGCCTGAAGGCATTGCCGTGCATACGCTTGAGCTTGGCGAATCATTAGATATATAAACTTGTAGAAACTATTGTATTTGGTAAGGTACTCCCGTTTCAGCAGCTGAACTGGCGGATAGTCGGTTCATTGACAAAGGAGTTCGCCGTGCGAGAGATTTCGTTTTCCGACCTCTGGGCAGATGCCCAAAGTGCCAAGATGCATTTGTGCGTGGGGCTGGACCCGACTCAGGACGGCATTCCGCTCGCCGTCAAGGAGCAGTTCGCCCGTGAGATGGCCGCGCCGTTCGGGGCGGTGCTCTCGAAGAATGTGAAGTTGGTCCGCGCTGCTCGGTTTTCACACCAGCCGCCGCTGACGACGAGAATGCTCCGTGCATTTATGGCCGAGCTCGACCAGCGTTTCGTAACGCAGGGTTTGCTCGTGATTTTCGCCGCGAACATCGTCGATGCGGTCGCGCCTTACACGCGTGTGTTCAAGCCGAACCTGGCGTTCTGGTTGCGGTTCGGCACCGCCGGCGTTGCTGCTCTCAAGGTGGTCATCGACTACATCTACGAGCGTGTACCCGGAGCACTGGTGATTCTCGATGCCAAATGGTTGGATATCGGGAATACGAACAACGCGTATCTTGATGCCCTCGACTGGTTCGGGGTGCACGCGGTGACCCTTCACAGCTACCTCGGATGGAAGGCTGGCTTGGAACATTTCGTGGTGGCTCGACCTGATCTTGGATTCTTCGTGCTTTGCCGGACCACAAATCCGGGAGCAAAGGACTTCCAGGATCTCGGGGTGATGGAGTACGATATGCCGCTCTACCAAGTTGTGGCAACCATGGCCGAAACGACCTGGAATGAGAAAGGTAACGTCGGTCTCGTCACCGGCGCCACGTTCCCGGCTGAACTTGCCGAGACCAGGAAGATCTGGAAGGGGCGTCTGCTCATTCCGGGTATCGGCAAGCAGAAAGGTGCGCTCGCTGAGTCGCTCGATGGGGCGAGACTGCCGGACGGCACCATTGACAGCGTCGTGAACCTGTCGAGTGCGATCTCGGGCGCGTCGATGGATGCAGACTATGCAGAGAAAGCGGGAGAGGTAGCGGCGACCTATCACAAGAAGATGACACTCATTTTGGCCGCGGCGTAGCGGTCACCACCGTCAACCCGGCGGCTCAGATGGAGCCGTCGGCAGAGAAGAGGATATTCAACATGGAAGTACCATCAGGAAAGGTGTTCAGTGGTCTGGATCTGGACATCATCATCGGGCTTGCCAAGTTTGGATTCGTCCGCTATCTCAAAAAGCCAGAGCGACTCCAGTCTGGGGTCATGTCCAACTTCTACGTACTTGGTCGAGAGGATATGACCGACAACGTCGAGTTCGAGTGGTTGATCGGGATGAAACTTGCACAGCTCGTCTGCGAGAACACAGCCGTCGACGAGGTTCGTAAGCCCTGTGTCATCGGCATTCCGGTGGCAGGCTCTCAACTCGCACAGGCTGCGGCCATGGCAAGTTTCAAGGAGGGTATCCGAACTCGTGCCGGTCAGTTCCTGTGTCATCGGGGCATGAGGGAAGTTCCGAAAGATCATGGTGTCCACCGGAGCTGGGTCAACGGCGAGGCTGATAACGAACGCCACGTCTATTGGTCACTCGACAACGTCGTGACGAACGGAGGTTCGAAAGTGACGGCCGCCGAGCGACTGATCGAGTCTGGGTATGACGCGATGGCGATGCCTAGCCTCGTGTTCATCGACCGTAACCAGGGCGGTATCATGAAGATGAAGGAGGCGGGTTTTCAGCGGATTGTGGTTGCCTACGAACTGCTGGATCTCATGGTCGCCTTTCGCAAGTTGTCGCTCTGGTCGGCGGCGTCAACCCGACTGGTCGAGGAAGAGATCGGGGCCAATCAATTCGCCTAGGTCGAAAGAACAAGGAGAACAGGAAACAGGAGGGGACGAAGGGTGGTTGCAACTGCGGCCACCCTTCTCCTTTTCAAAAAAAGCCAAAACTGATATACAAAACCGTACGCCGAGTGCGGCTAAGTTCATTTTAGTATTCAAATTCTTCGTGGGCGGCTAGCTCAGTTGGTTAGAGCGTCACATTGACATTGTGAAGGTCAGAGGTTCGAATCCTCTGCCGCCCACCATAATTTTCATTGCAGCTACGCTGCAATGTTTCAAACGTCAGTAGTCCCGCCGATACGGCGGGGCCACCAAAAATTTGAGGCAGCATAGGTTTTACCAGCTCAGTTTCCGCCAGAGGCGGATCCCCTCCAGAGGCGGGCAGGCGCCCTTGGCGGAGGTTACCCGTCCAAAGCTTCGCATTGTGCCGGGCGGGAAGCGCGTCGTTGACATCGACGAGGTCAGAGGTTCGTTGGGTCATACGACCCGACGCCAGATCGGATGATCAGGCGAATCCTCTGCCGCCAACGATAGCTTTCATTCCGACACAGTCGGAATGTTTACACGGTCAGTAGTGCTGCAGCAGCAGTGCCACCACTCCGACTCCCGTAATAACCCCGCAAGGGGTTTTATCTTTGAGTGAGTTAGTAGCTAACCAAAACATTCAGTGCTATCCTTAAAGGATATCTAAAAATTTATGAACAAAAGTACACCACGCGACGTTTTTGCCCACTTGTTTGCTGTCATAATGCTCATGGTGAGCGTTGGCAGCATTATTGCGTTAGCGTTCCAATTTATTAATGTTTACTTTCCGGACCAAATTGATTTTTACGCTTCACGACGAGCCATCGGTAGCACTATTCATGGTGCTATTGCCGCACTCATCATAGCCTGGCCGGTGTATGTGTACCTTTTGTGGTTTCTTGGTAAGGAAGAGCAAGCAGACCCAGAAAAAAGAGAAATTCGTGTTCGTAAGTGGCTCTTCACGTTTACGCTGTTCGTGGCTGCTCTGACAATTGTCATTGACCTCATCACGCTTATTCGAAACTTCCTGGGTGGTGAACTTTCCGTTCGCTTCGGCCTAAAGGTTTTGGCGGTTCTGGTTGTGGCTGGTGTCGTTTTCTTTTACTACCTATGGGATTTACGACGAGAGGCTTCTGTAAAAAATCGGGTGGCAAAGCCATTGGCGCTTGTTACTTCGCTTCTCGTTATTGCTGGCATTGTTGGCGGCTTCTTTTTGGCCGGTTCACCAGCAACCCAGCGGGCTTGGAAATTCGATGACCAACGAGTAAGTGACCTTGAACAAATTCAGGTCCAAATATTGAATCACTGGATAGGGAAGCAAGCATTGCCAACGAAACTTGAAGAGCTCACCGACAGCGTGAGCGGCTTTATTGCCCCGGTTGACCCAGAGACCGGCGCAGGCTACGAGTACGTTGTTACGAATGCATTGCAGTTTGATCTTTGCGCGACATTTGCGCTTCCTTCGCCGGATATAGCGAATGAAGCAACGGCACGAGTGCTAGGCATTGATTACAAGTGGAATCACGGTGCTGGTCGCACGTGTTTTACTCGCACCATTGATCCGGAACTCTACAAAAAAACTGGCGCACCGGTTCCACTTGACCTGAAACGGTAATGTGCTAATGTTTTCCCGTATGGTACACGCTACTACTTGGTTTTTCAGCTTTTACTTTACTGACCAGGCAGGCCAGGCGGTGTAGCGTACTCTCAATTACCAACACCAACTGACCCGCCTTCTTGGCGGGTCAGTTTTTGTTTAGAACCTTGAAAAAATTTTTTAGCAGCGGCAGGGTGATAAAAAGTCGCTCTTCCGCTGCCGGAAAGTGTACATCAGCAGCCCGGATTTTCCGGCAATGATAAAGCCTACTTCGGTAGGGAATACTAACGATCATATTGATGCCGGCCGCGGCAATAAAGCGGTAGGAGGATGACGATGAGCAGTTACTTGGAAATGATTCAGGATACCAACGTGGCAGGAATCAAACACTTGGTGCCGCCAGCGGTCTTGCTGGAAGACCTGCCCCTCGACGAAGAGACCGCACGTCAAATCGTGCAAGGCCGAGAAGCGGTCAGAGCAGTTTTGCGGGGCGGTGATAACCGTTTGATTGCAGTGGTCGGACCGTGCTCGATCCATGACCCGGTTGCCGCGCTGGAGTATGCGCAACGCCTGCGGTTGGTGCAGAGCCGGCTGCAAGGCGAGATTGTGGTGGTGATGCGAGTATACTTCGAAAAGCCGAGAACGACCGTAGGCTGGAAGGGGTTGATTAACGACCCTGGCTTGGATGGTAGTTTTCGCATCAACGACGGGTTGCGAACGGCGCGTCAACTCCTGCTCGACATCAATCGCTTGGGTGTGGTTGCAGGGGGTGAATTCCTTGACGTGATCAGTCCTCAGTATCTCGGGGACCTCTTTGTTTGGGGGGCGATTGGCGCTCGCACGACGGAGAGTCAGGTTCATCGGGAGTTGGCATCGGGCCTTTCGGTTCCGGTTGGTTTCAAGAATGGAACCGACGGAAATACCGATGTTGCGGTTCAGGCGGTGTTTTGCGCTCGAACAGGGCACAATTTCCTTTCCGTCACACAGGAGGGGAACACTGCCATCGTACTGACGAAGGGTAATCCTGATTCGCACGTCATTCTTCGCGGAGGTGCGAAGTCGACGAACTACGATGCGACATCCATCGGTCGTGTGGTCACGGCCCTTAAGGTGGCAGCCATTCCTGGGCGGGTGATTGTCGACTGCAGTCACGGCAACAGCCTGAAGAATTACAAACTTCAGAGAAAGGCTGCCGAGTCGATTGGAGATCAACTCCGCGCAGGGTCAAAGCACATCGCAGGGATCATGCTTGAGAGCCATCTCAAAGAGGCTGCGCAGCAACTTGGGACTGGTCAGGAGATGCAATACGGGGTGAGCATCACGGACGGCTGCATCGGATGGGAGGAAACTGAGGAGATTCTTGAGACGTTGGCTGCGGCAGTGAAGCAGGGTAGACAGAAGGCGTAAGGGAGGGCGCCAAAGGAGGTCGGCCGTCAGCGGGGTGCATTGCACTTTCGCTGACGGCCGATTTTTCGTTTCTTAGTAAAATCGCTACACTGTTTTTATGCGACGTGAACTTAAAAAAGGAATTGTAAACATAACAGCGGGTATTGCCGTTGTTGTATTGTTACGCGTGCTAGTTGTTTTTAGTTCGTTTGTGCAGCACATTGATCAAGCACTCTATGCGATTGTGATTTCATTTCGTACCACTGTCCTTACGACTTTTATGCGAGGTGTTACGGTGATTGGACTGGAGGGTATTGTCGCCGTAGGCATTGCTTTTTTAGGTTTCTTTCTTTTGCAGCGTCGCTATACATTAGTCGTTCGACTCGCGGCACTTTTAGTAGGTACGTATATTGCACAAGACGCGACGAAATTATTTTTTAACGTGCCACGGCCGCCGATTTCCTATTGGCTTGTTGCCGAGAGTTCTTCAAGTTTTCCAAGTGGACACGCCTTAGGCGCCACAGTGCTTTTTGGATTCATCTATTGGTTGATTGCTCGGTCGGGTGTGCATCGTTTCGTGTGCTGGTCTGCCTACAGCGTAGCTATCGTTATTATTTTTCTTGTTGGATTGAGCCGTATATATTTGGGTGTTCATTGGCCGAGTGATGTCATCGCTGGTTGGATTTTAGGTTTCTTTTGGTTGCGAGCTGTCCTTCGTTAAAAAATGCGGCAGCGTTGGATTGTTTTTGCGGCAGCGTTTTTTATTTTTACGGTTGCCCTACTGGTTTGGGAGCGGCGGCCTACAACAGACCTTACTGTGTCTGTGTTGAATGTTGGGCAAGGGGACGCTATCTATATTGCTTTTCCAACCGGTGAACGCTGGCTTATAGATGGCGGTCCAGATAAAAGTATTCTGGCTGAGTTGGATGCCATACTCCCGTTTGGTGACCGTCGTTTGACCGGGGTCATATTGACGCATCCGCATAGTGACCACGTGGCGGGGTTAGTTTCGGTTATAAATCGTTACACGGTTACCTATGTGGTTATGCCCGTGGCTGAACACACTAGTCCGCCGTACTTGGCTTTTCTTGAAGCAATAAAGCAACAACAACTTAAAGTTATTCCAGTCGACCATCCATTTGCTTGGGGGGGAGTCAGCAAGGGCGTATCTTGGCGGTGGGAGTTTTTGTATCCAACCACACGTTTAGGCAAACTGCCCGACAACAATGAAACATCGATTGTTTCTAAGCTGACCTATGGCAAGCGCTCTTTTCTTTTCACTGGTGATGCACCAGCTGACGTAGAACGTGCACTTTTGGCGGCTGGCAGAAACCTCAAAAGTGATGTTTTAAAAGTTGGTCACCACGGTAGTGACACGTCAACAAGTCAGGAATTTTTAGCAGCGGTCGCACCTCAGTACGCGGTAATTTCACTAGGGGAGCGCAACAGGTACGGGCACCCTTCTGTTGAGGTTGTGTCACGTTTGGAAAAAGCAGGTGCATCGGTACTCCGGACCGATAATGATGGAGCCATTACTTTTTACACAAACGGCGACATAGTAACAGTTGACAAGAGGCCATAAGTCTTGCGTTTTCGGTTCATTGTGGTATGCTCTCGCCAACTTGTATGCCAGAAGAGAAAATAAAAGTACTCGTGGTCGAGGACGACCCAATGATCCTTGATATGTACGTCCATAAATTCCAGCAAGAGGGGTTTGTGGTGGTTTCGCACGACCGTGGCGATGGCGTCGTTGAACTGGTGGAACAAGAGAAGCCGAACATCACACTCCTCGATGTTATTATGCCAGGGCTCGACGGTTTCGCAGTGCTAGAGGCTTTACGGAAAAATCCGGCAACAAAAGACGTTAAGGTGCTGATGCTGACAAATCTTGGTCAAGATGAAGACAAAGAGAAGGGTTTAAAGCTTGGGGCTATGGGGTATATCGTAAAATCCAGTCGTACCCCAGGTGAAGTAGTAAAAGAAGTTCGTACTTATTTAGCAAAAAAATAAATTTATGAGTTCATCGTTACTTCAAGAAAAGACCGTAGTGCTCGTGAAGCCAGATGGTGTCAAGCGGGGACTTATTGGTGAGATTATTAGCCGCATCGAACAACGAGGGCTTAAGGTTATTGCTTTGAAAATGGTGCAAGCAGACGAACAGCGTGCCAAAGACCATTATCCGAAGGCTGATGACTGGTTTGTTGCGGTTGGCCAGAAGACGTTGGAAGATTTTCAAAAGCACGGCAAAGATGCGATGGCAGAATTTGGCACAACGGAGCCAAAAGCAATTGGTCAGTTGGTCGGTCAATGGAACACAGACTTCTTTGTGAGCGGTCCGGTTGTGGCTATGATTGTGCAGGGTATTCATGCAGTGGACATGATGCGAAAAATCGTTGGCCATACCTTGCCCTTCAAAGCAGACATGGGAACAATTCGCGGCGACTACTCTGTTGATTCGCCAATTCTGGCGGCGTTACAGAAACGTACCGTGCATAATGTTGTGCATGCTTCGGGTGACGCTAGTGAAGCGGCCCACGAAGTGAAACTTTGGTTTAGTGAGCCTGAGATTCACGAGTACACGCGCGCGGAAGAAGACGTAATGTTCTAGACATGCAGTCTGCGGTTTCTTTTGCCTTAGAATTTGGTTTCACCGTCGCACTCACCCTATTTCTTGGCGTTCGCGGTGGTGGTTGGGCGGATACCTATTTTGGTTTTGCACCGCTGTTCACGTTGCTCGGCATATTTTTTGCGCTTGGACTTAGTGGTTTTTGGACCTATCGGAAGTTACGCTCAATGAAGCTGTAATATGCCTCACCTCCCTACGCTCGCCGCAGAAATCGTTTTTCACATCGGTAATTTTCCAATTACCAATAGTTTTGTGAACGCGGTGTTAGTTAGTACCATTCTGGTTATTGTGGCAGCGTTTTTGGGGCGTCGGTTGGCAGCTGTTCCGTCTGGTGCACAGTCTTTCGCCGAAGTTGGTGTCGAGACACTGCTCGATTACATGGACAGGGTTACGCACAGTCGAGAAAAGTCAATGAAATTTTTCCCAATCGTGGCGAGTCTTTTCTTTTTTATCCTGATTTCCAACTGGCTTGGGGTATTGCCCGGCATCGGTTCATTGAACATTCTGGCAGACGAACATGGTGAGCTAGTGAAATTGCCACTACTACGACCGGCCAATGCAGATCTCAATTTAACCGTCGCCATGGCTGTTGTGGCAGTCGTGTCCTCGCACGTGCTCGGTGTTGTGGCTATTGGGTTTTGGAAATACAGCGACCGCTTTATAAAACTGGGCACTTTGTGGCGCTCGCTTCGCAAGGGAGGCGTTAACATTTTTGTTGGCATCATAGAGTTTTTTGTTGGGCTCATTGAAATCATCAGTGAAGTTGCGAAAGTAGTTAGCCTTAGCCTACGTCTATTTGGGAACATTTTTGCAGGGGAAGTGTTATTAACAGTGATGGCCGGGCTCATCGCACTGATTGTGCCACTGCCGTTTCTCCTTTTGGAATTCTTGGTTGGCTTCATTCAGGCGACAGTCTTTGCCATGCTTACCCTTGTGTACCTAACCATGGCAACAACCGACCTAGAGGCAACACATTAAAAACCCTTGCATTTCTTAACAACTTCGGGCATACTTCGTTGCATAAAGTACGCTTGATGGCAGCCTGATTGAGGCATTTCGACATAGAAATGTTTTAGATTATCAGGAGTCCCGCGCAGCGGGGCCTTAAGTCACTCAGCGGTTTGCGTAGGTACTAACTTATTCATTTTTTTTACACATATGGAACTCGGAGAATTGATGGCTATCGGAGCAAAGGCATTTGCCATTGCATTTGGAGGTGTAATGCCAGCGTGGGCGATTGGTAAAATCGCGAGTAAAGCAATGGAGTCTATTGGTCGTAACCCAGAGTCAGCCGATAAGTTGTTCGTTCCTATGCTTCTTGGTATGGCGTTTGCTGAAGCCATTGCCATTTACGCATTAGTTGTAGCGTTCACTCTCTAGCGCTGTTTCGGTAACCGTTGCGATACGGTTACTCAGTGCTTACCAACCGATGGACATCATTAGCATAGTTTCGGCCGCTGAGGCTGTTGAACCAACGGGCGTCGCTGGGGCGTTGGGTCTTGATGTGCGGCTTTTTTTGGCGCAACTAATAAACTTCGGGTTGTTAGCAACCTTGTTGTGGTACTTGTTGTTTCGACCACTCACGAAGCATATGGCCGACCGCTCGAGTCGGATTGCGGAAGGTTTAGCGGGTGCTGAACGTGCCAAACAGGAATTAGAAACCGTTGCGGTGACGCGTGAACGCATTATGGCTGAGGCAAAAGAGAAAGCGGCGGCGCTGTTGACCAAGGCAGATGACGAAGCGAAACGGATTATAGCGGCATCTGTGGTAGACGCCGAAAAGAAGGCCGATAGCATTAAAGAGCGGACTGCAGTTGAATTAACGGCGGCGAAGGCTCAGTTACTGGTTGAAGTGAGAAATTCTGCGGCTGACCTCGTGGTTCTCGCAGCCGAGAAGGCGCTCAGGGGCACCATTGACGTCAAGCTTGATAAAAAGTTGGTGACGGAAGTCTTAAAAGAGACGCGCGTATGAAAAATATAAGTGCCTACGCGCGCGCGTTAGTTGATAGTTACAGAGCGGCGTCGTCGCCGCGTGCAGCCAGCGTGGTGCTTGATCGCTTCGTTAGCGTGCTGACGGCCGAACGTTTGCAGCCATTAGTACCGGCGCTCCTTGAGGCTGTAGAGCGAGAAGCTCATACATACGAGAAGAAAGTGCAAGGTACGGTTCGTGTCGCTCATCCACACAGTGCAAAGGAGTTCGAGCAGTTTGGTGACGTGATAGTCGCCGAACAACCCGAGCTTCTTGGTGGGTTTACGTTACGCCGCGAAGGTGTAGCGGTTGATGCATCCGTTCAGGGCGCACTTACTACCCTTGGTCTACTCATGAAGAAAGATTAAATTATGGCAACACTGGCACAAACAATTGTTGAGCAGCTTAAGAAAAAGCTTGAAGCGGCTGACGTACCAGTCACCGCAAGTGCGGTTGGTACCGTACTCGATGTCGGTGACGGCATCGCGACCGTGGCGGGTTTACCGAATACGAAGTCAGCCGAACTTCTGGTGTTTACGAGTGCCCTGGGTGAAAAAGTCTACGGGGTGGCTTTAAACTTGCTCGAAGACGTCATTGGTGTGGTTGTGCTTGGGGAAAGCACAAAACTTTCTGCTGGCGACACGGTGGTCGGCAGTGGGGAAGTGCTCTCGGTTCCAACTGGTCCGGCGCTCGTCGGTCGTGTTGTTGACCCACTTGGTGAGCCAATTGACGGTAAGGGGCCATTGAAGGGTGAATCCATCATGCAACCGGTCGAACGTATCGCGCCTGGGGTCATGTATCGAAAATCAGTCGACACGCCACTCCAAACAGGTATTAAAGCCATTGATGCCATGATTCCAATTGGTCGTGGTCAGCGTGAACTTATTATTGGCGACCGGCAGACGGGGAAAACAGCCATTGCGGTGGATACCATCATTAACCAGCAAGGGAAGGGCGTGCACTGCATTTATGTTGCTATCGGGCAGAAGGAATCAAAGGTGGCCAAGATTGTGGCTGAATTTCAGGCGCGCGGCGCCATGGAGTACACGACTGTGGTTGTGGCTGGTGCCTCTGACTCTGCGGCGCTTTCATTCTTGGCACCCTACACTGGTTGCGCTATTGGCGAATACTTCCTTGAAAACGGGAAAGACGCCCTCGTTGTGTATGACGACCTCTCAAAGCATGCAGTTGCCTATCGGCAGATTTCGCTTCTCTTGAAACGTCCGCCTGGTCGTGAAGCGTACCCTGGTGATGTTTTTTATCTTCACTCTCGCTTATTAGAACGAGCAGCACGACTGAGTGACGAACGTGGCGGTGGTTCACTCACGGCGCTCCCTATTATTGAGACACAAGCCGGCGACGTGTCTGCCTATATTCCGACGAACGTCATTTCTATTACCGACGGCCAAATTTACCTTGAATCTGATTTGTTCTACCAAGGTATACGGCCGGCATTAAACGTTGGTCTGTCCGTTTCGCGGGTTGGTTCTGCGGCGCAAGTGAAGGCCATGAAAAAGGTATCTGGTAAGCTGCGACTTGATTTAGCGCAATATCGTGAATTGGCAGCCTTTGCGCAATTCGGCTCAGACCTCGATGAAAACACGAAGGCTAGTATTGAACGCGGCAAACGGGTAACAGAACTCCTCACCCAACCACAATATTCGCCGTACGACGTTATTGACCAAGTCATTGCAATTTTTGCCGCCGTGAACGGTTTTATTGATACGGTGCCAGTTGAAGATGTGCAAGCGTGGGAGAAAGGCCTTATCAAACATGTGCGCTCCGCGTACCGTGATTTGGCTGCGCGATTAGACGAAACCAAGGCCATAACTGACGAAGACATGGCGTTACTGACAGAAGCAATTAAAAGTTACCAGGCCTAACTATGCCAGGCTCCACCAGAGAAATTAAACGTCGTATTCGCGGGGTAAAGAATATCCGCCAGATTACGCGCGCCATGGAACTGGTGTCGGCGGCTAAAATGCAGCGAGCCGTTTCGGCGGTGCAGCGTTCACGTCGCTACGCGTCATTAGCGTGGGATATGTTGCTTTCGGTTACCAGTAAGCTTCGCGGTGTGCATCCGCTTTTAAATGTCCGACCAATCAAGAACATACTTATTATTACAGTATCTTCAAATCGTGGTTTGGCTGGTGGGTACAATACAAAAGTTTCTGAAGCTGCCCGACAGTATGTAGCTGGAAGTGACAGTGACGTGGAAGTGTCTGTCGTGGCGCTTGGGAAGAAAGGGCGAGATTATTTGATGAAACGTGCGGTGAAAGTGGTGGCAGATTTTGAGCGCGATGAACGAGGTGGCACAGTCGTTGAGGTAACACCAATTGTTCGTCTGGCGTTTGATGGCTACTTGGCCGGCACGTACGATGAGGTGGCAGTAGCGTACACTGACTTTGTTTCCATGCTCCGTCAAGAGCCGCGCGTGCGACGATTACTTCCTCTTAAGTCCCCTGACGAAATGCTCGGTCACACAATGCATGACGAGGCACCAGAATCAGTAACAGATGCTGCGCACCATGTTTTTGAGCCTGACGCCGCAACACTGCTAAATGAGCTAGTGCCGCGACTTTTGGAAATGCAGCTCTATCAAGCGGTGCAGGAAGCAAATGCTTCTGAACATGCTGCTCGAATGCTTGCTATGCGAAACGCTTCGGACGCCGCCAAAGATTTAAGCGCCGACCTCACCCTCACTCTAAACCAGTTGCGCCAAGGAGGTATTACCCGTGAACTTGCAGAAATCAGCGCTGGCCGTATGGCTATTGGCGCATAAATAATTGCTATGACAAAAATCACCGGCACCGTTCGACAAATTATCGGCCCAGTTGTTGACGTTGAATTCTCAGATAAACTTCCGGCCTTGCTGGAAGCGTTAGATGTGGAACGGAAAGGGAAGGACCAAGATAGATTAGTGCTTGAAGTGCAGCAGCATCTTTCGTCGCGCTTGGTGCGTACCATTGCCATGTCTTCCACTGACGGGTTAGAGCGGGGAACAACCGTTACCGCCACTGGTAGCCCGTTAACGGTGCCGGTTGGAACAGAAAGTTTGGGCAGAATGTACAACGTGCTCGGTGAACCTATTGATGGCCTTGGCCCAGTTACCGCTAAAGAGCGATTGCCAATTCATCGTGCCGCGCCGAGCTTTATGGAGCAGTCGACAAAGACTGAAGTACTGGAAACAGGCATTAAAGTTATTGATCTTTTTGCCCCAATTACCAAGGGTGGGAAAGTGGGAATGTTTGGTGGCGCAGGAGTCGGAAAGACCGTTATCATTCAAGAACTCATCCGTAATATCGCGTCAGAACACGGTGGCTACTCAGTGTTTGCCGGTGTTGGTGAACGAACCCGTGAGGGGAATGATTTGTATCATGAAATGAAAGAGTCTGGGGTGCTTGGTAAAACCGCACTTGTTTTCGGGCAGATGAACGAGCCACCCGGGGCGCGCCTTCGTGTGGCGCTTACCGGTTTAACCTTGGCTGAATATTTCCGAGATGGTGAAGGAAAAGATGTGCTGCTGTTTATCGACAACATTTTCCGCTTCACCCAAGCTGGTGCTGAAGTGTCGGCACTCCTTGGTCGTATTCCGTCGGCCGTGGGGTATCAGCCAACCTTAGCTACAGAAATGGGTGAGCTGCAAGAGCGAATTACTTCAACAACCAAAGGTTCGGTAACCTCAGTGCAGGCGGTGTATGTTCCGGCTGACGACTTGACCGACCCAGCCCCAGCCACAACGTTTGCTCACCTTGATTCAACCGTTACGCTCGCCCGGTCTCTGGCTGAACTCGGTATTTATCCAGCTGTTGATCCGCTCGATTCAAGTTCAACAATTCTTTCGCCCGACGTTGTTGGTGAAGAGCACTACCGAGTTGCCCGCAGCGTGCAGAAGGTATTGCAGCGCTACAAGGACTTGCAAGATATTATCGCTATTCTCGGCATTGAAGAATTGTCTGACGAAGACAGGAGCATTGTTAGCCGAGCGCGTAAAATTCAACGCTTCCTCTCGCAGCCATTCTTTGTGGCTGAGCAGTTTACTGGTACCCCAGGGAAGTACGTGCCGCTCAGCGAAACAGTCCGTGGTTTTGCCGAGATACTCGCGGGCAAGCACGACGACAAACCAGAGCAGGCGTTTTACATGAAAGGAACCATTGATGAAGTTTCGGCTTAAGGCCGAAACTTCATCGGCTATACGCTTTATGCTCTACGCAGCCAAAATCTCTATCCATATAACGTACAGCGTAGTGCGTACGGCTTAGTGTGCTTATGGCAACATTAACCTTTGAAATTACAACTCCAGAGCGAACTGTTTTTCGGGCTGAAGTTGAACAGGTGACTATCCCCACAACGAGTGGGCAGATTACTGTTTTGCCAAATCATATTCCTCTGGTAAGCGAGCTTGCTTCTGGCGAACTGGTCGCGAGGCAGGGGAATGACGAAGTCGTTATGGCAGTTACTGGTGGATTCGCTGAAATGCGCTCAGGCAATGAACTGGTTATTTTAGCAGACGCGGCAGAACGGGCTGAAGAAATTGATATTGCCAGAGCCGAGGCAGCGCGCGAGCGGGCCAAGCAAGCCATGGAAGGCATCCGTGAAGATTCTGAACATTACATTGCGGCCGCAGCCGAGTTACAACGGTCACTTATTCGATTAAAAGTAGCGGGAAGAAAACGATATCGCGGGAAGCATGGTGTTGGTTCCGAAGGAATATTGGGAGACACGTAGGCAAGCGATACGCATTACGCCGTACGCTATACGCACTCGATATACGCACTACGTCATACGAGAACTGAGCAGAATTTTGCTGTAGTTCGTAAAGCATAAAGCGTATTGCGTATGGCCAACAGAAGCCCCTGCAAGGGCTTCTGTTGGTATTGACATTTGCAAGTTTTTTTGTCATTCTGTTTTGTTCTCGTTATAGAAGCTGCATTCAGCGGTTTCTTTTATCACGAGAGCATCGGAGTCAGTCATGAAGAAAGTTCGTATGTTTTTGGCAGTTTTTGCCGTCGCTCTTTCCGTGTCGTCGGCCCTCGCGCAGCAGAGCTGCGTCGAACCGACCGACTGTCGGCTCGAACAGCCGTCGGCGGTCATGGCACAGATCGGCGTCGTGACCCAGAGCAATGCCGCCGACCTCGCCAAGGAAAAGGCGATGGAGAAGGTCGACCGTCGGCTCGACCGGAAAATCGCCAAGCAGCAGGCGATGCAGCGGTTGGTGGCCGCCCCCGAGCAGACGACGCCGCAGCCCATCTCGGGCAGCACGCAATACTGCACGACCGCCTACTCTACGACGGATGAGCAGTACTGCGACGAGGCGACCGGCTCGTACGTCCACCGTTCGTCCTGGGTCTCGGCGTTGAGCTGCTGCCGGTACTCATTCGATGCGTATGGCGAGTACAGCGCCTGCACGGCCGGACTGTCCGTGTGGCAGTCTGACGGCAACGGCGGCAGTGGTGGTGGTGAAGGACTGCGCGGTCGCTTCACGGAATCGCCCGACGGCTCCATCGTGGTGCAGCGTCGGAACGGTGAGAAACTGTTTTTCGACGTTGTCACGAATCCCTGCGCGCCCGCGACGTTTTACGGGTCGGGAGGGAAGACTGACTATCGCCAGTGGTCGTACGAGAGTACCGATCGCAGGGCGACGACGAACTTCGACCACTCGCCGGTCGGAGGTCAGCCGTGGACGGGGATTTCCCACACCGTCAGCACGGAGACCGTGTGGGAAGGTTTCGAGGTCTGCGAACGCGACGTCGGGGAATAGCCCGACAGCGAACGCCATGAGAAGGGGTTAGCCCACCCCAGTGACGTGCTTTCGGAGGGAAGCTAGCGTCATTAAGTCAGGTTCAACGGGGCGGGGAAGAGACTGCAAAGCCTTCCTCGCCCCGTTTCCGTTTAAAAAAATACAAATTGACCCAATGCTTTATCAGTGCTACTCTTTAATGGTCCCGTTAGTGGGACAGCAGCTTCACAACCACTGGAACCTGTTTTGGGACAACCTGGGCACATAGCGGCTCAGATACCCGTCAGCCTTGGCTGATGAGTGAGAGCCCGTGCGGCGTTAATTCCCGTTGCCCGTTCGAAGTGATTATCACAACGAAATCGGGATATCGGTGAATCGTCCTCTTATCCTAGAGCCAAAACCAGACCAGTGGCAGAAGTTGCGATTCTAAAGGCACCCTCAAAATTCCACCCATGGAATTAAGTACCCCGTAAGGGGTCTTTTTAATGCAAAAAACAACCCCGACGGTATGTCGGGGTTGTTTTTATGTAAAATTCAAATTTATGCGGTAACCTTTACGTTCGTTCGAAGGCAAGAGGTACAGATTTTGACTTGCTTACCGTCTATCGTACGGCTCTGCAAGTTAATGTGTTGTCTACGGATAGTCGCAATGTTTGAGTGGCTACGGCTGTTCGCCTTCGCTGAGCCTCGGCCGCATTGATCGCAAATTTTTGCCATATAGTATGCTGATGATCTCTTCTTTAGAGAAGCGTGCCGGCATGCTAGCAAAAAACCCTTGAAAACGTCAAGCATAGTGAATAGTGGTGGCGGAATTAGTAGCCAGAAACTCTGGCGTCATTTGTGGTCGTCTTGTATTCTTTCTCTACTATGATTATTGCCATTTCATTTTTTGTCATTTTATTTTTGTCTGCCATTTTTCACGAGTACGTACACGCGTGGACGGCTGACCAGCTAGGGGACAGAACTGCCAAAGACCTGGGTCGCTTGACCTTGAACCCCATGGCACACATTGATCCGTTTGCCACGGTGCTACTGCCGCTACTCTTGTTTATTGGTACGGGTGGCCGCTTTATGTTTGCGGCCGCGAAGCCCGTGCCGTTTAATCCGTACAACCTGCGATTTCCAAAGTACGGTTCGGCACTTGTGGGCATTTCTGGCCCACTCGGAAATGTAGCGCTCGCTCTCGTTTGTGCGTTACTTGTTCGTTTTGTACCACTACCTGAGATAATGACCGGCATTTTAGGAATTGTTGTTTACGCAAATATACTTTTGGCAATTTTCAACCTTGTTCCCTTGCCGCCCCTTGATGGCTCGCATGTATTGCTAGCCATTCTGCCAGAGCGGTTTGGAGTGGTTCGGGACTACCTCGAGCGCTATGGATTCATGTTATTCCTTGTTTTCCTCATCTTTTTCGCGAGTATCTTAACTCCTGTCATATTTGCCATAACCAGAGCTTTCCTTGGACAAAATGGCTTCGGAGTGCTCCTTCAGACATTGCGCTACTAGGGCTTGACGGGGAAGCCTTCTTTTCGTACACTTTTGCCACTGTGTAGTAATGCAGTGATCCCAAGATTCGCGAATAAGTAGATCACGGGTTCGTACGGGTCTACTTTTGTTTACGCTTCATTTTTCTACATGCCTACGATGAACCAGCTCCGACGAGGAGCTCGAAAAAGTAAAAAGACAAAATCAGAGGCGCCTGCTATGCAGACGACCCTTGATACGTTGCACCGTCGTCGACGAGAGCTTCCCCAGGGTAGCCCGTTCAAGCGTGGCGTTTGTCTAAAGGTAACCACCCAAACACCAAAGAAACCAAACTCGGCGCTTCGAAAGATTGCCCGTGTTCGGTTGTCGAACGGCATGGAAGTTACCGCCTACATTCCAGGGGTTGGTCATAATCTTCAAGAACACTCAATCGTGCTTATTCGTGGTGGTCGGGTGAAAGACTTGCCTGGTGTTCGGTACACCATTGTTCGAGGTGTGTATGACACGCAGGGTGTGGCAAACCGACAGCGCAGCCGCAGTCGCTACGGAGCCAAGCAGCCGAAAAAGAAGTAATTTAAAATATGCGAGGAAAACAAGCACCAAAGCGCACAACAGAACCAGACCCGAAATTTCACCGGGCTGATGTCGCCAAGTTCATTAATTGCGTAATGGAGCGCGGGAAAAAGACCGTGGCGCAGAAAATTGTGTACGGTATGCTCGAAATCGTTGCTGAAAAGACGCAAAAAGATCCAGTTGTAATTTTTGAGGAAGCGGTTAAAAATGTCTCGCCAGTTGTTGAAGTTCGTAGCAAGCGAGTTGGCGGTGGTAACTATCAGATTCCGGTTCCGGTGCGCGCCGAACGCCGTCAGATGCTGGCTTTCCGTTGGTTGATTGCTGCGGCGAACAACGGCAAGGGTCGACCAATGGCTCAAAAATTGGCTGGTGAGGTCATGGCGGCGGCAAACAATGAAGGTGCCGCAATTAAAAAGAAACTTGATATTCACCGCATGGCCGAGTCTAACCGAGCATTCTCTCACTTCGCCCGTTAAATCGCTCTACGCTTTACGCCTAACGACATACGCACTGCTTTTACGTATAGCTTATAGCGTATAGCATATAGCATTCTTTTTATGCCCCGAGATTATACTTTCGAAAAAACCAGGAATATCGGTATCATCGCCCACATTGACGCGGGGAAGACAACGGTAACTGAGCGAATCCTTTTTTACACTGGAAAGAAGCACAAAATTGGTGAGGTGCACGAAGGTGAAGCAACCATGGACTGGATGGAGCAAGAGCGAGAACGGGGTATCACCATTACCGCCGCTGCCACAACCTGCTTTTGGAAAGAGCACCGCATCAACATTATCGACACACCAGGTCACATCGACTTCACTGTTGAAGTGCAGCGGTCGCTGCGTGTTCTAGACGGTGGGGTCGTTGTTTTTGATGGGGTCGCCGGGGTTGAGCCGCAATCGGAAACAGTGTGGCACCAAGCAGATAAATTCAGCGTGCCTCGAATCTGCTTCATTAACAAAATGGATAGAACCGGTGCAGATTTCTACGCTGACATGGCTTCCATCCACGAGCGCCTCACGAAAGACGCCTACCCGGTGCAATTACCAATTGGTTCCGAGGATAAATTTCAGGGCATCATCAACCTGCTCGAACGCAAAGCCATTGTGTACCTCGACGAACTCGGAACGAAGTTTGAAGAGCGTGACGTTCCAGAAGACATGAAAGAAAAAGTTGAAGAGTACCGCGCTCGTTTAATCGAAGCAATTGTCGAGCAAGATGAGAAATTGATGGAGCAGTTTTTTGCCGGCACAGAACCGTCGCTTGAGGACTTGAAGCGGGCACTTCGCGTCGGAACTATTAATCGTAAAATTATTCCTGTGTTTTGTGGTTCGGCACTCAAAAACAAGGGCGTGCAGGAACTACTCGACGGTGTTGTTGCGTATCTTCCTTCACCAATCGACACCCCGGAAGTTATTGGTAAGAACCCAGACAATTTGGAAGAAGAAATTAAAATTAAGGCCGATGACAGCGCTCCGTTTCGAGCCCTGGCCTTTAAGGTGGCCATTGACCCCTTTGTCGGTAAGCTGTGTTTCTTCCGGGTGTACTCAGGAACATTGAGCGCCGGTTCGTACGTATTAAACACAACAACAGGGAACCGAGAACGTATTGGGCGAATTGTTCGTTTGCACGCCAACAGTCGTGAAGACGTTGATATGGTTTACGCTGGGGACATTGCGGCGGCAGTTGGTCTTGGGAACACCTTCACTGGTCACACTATTTGTGATCCAGCGCACCCAGTCGTTCTTGAGTCAATTACTTTCCCAGAACCAGTTATTTCTGTGGCTGTTGAACCAAAAACGAAGGCTGACCAAGAGAAGATGGGCGTGGCCTTGCAGAAATTGGCCGAGGAAGACCCAACATTCCGGGTGCGAAGTGACGAGGAAACTGGCCAGACCATCATTGCCGGCATGGGAGAACTCCACCTCGACATCATTGTCGACCGCATGAAGCGGGAATTTAAAGTTGAAGCCAACGTTGGTAAGCCACAGGTGGCGTATCGAGAAACTATTCGTAAAACGGCCGAAGCAGAAGGGAAGTACATTAAGCAATCTGGTGGTCGTGGTCAGTACGGTCACTGTTGGCTTCGCGTTTATCCACGAGAGGCTGGGGCAGGTTTTGAATTTAAAGATGAGGTTAAGGGTGGTGCCATTCCTCGCGAGTACATCAACCCAATTCGCAAAGGTGCTGAAGAAGCTTTGGACCGCGGTATCGTGGCTGGTTATCAGCTCATCGACGTTGGGGTCGCCGTGTACGACGGTTCGTACCACGACGTTGACTCTTCTGAAGCGGCCTTTAAAGTAGCTGCTTCCATGGCCCTGCAAGCCGCCTGTAAGAAAGCTGGGCCGGTGCTGTTAGAGCCAGTCATGAAAGTTGAAGTCGTAACACCAGAGCAGTTTATGGGTGACGTTATTGGTGACTTGAACTCCAAGCGTGGGCAGGTGCAGCAGATGCGAGAGCGGTCGGGGATGCGCATCATTGACGCCATTGTGCCGCTGGCCGAATTGTTCGGCTACGCGACCGAGCTTCGCTCAATTTCTCAAGGTCGTGCCAGCTACTCCATGGAATTTGCTCAGTACGTTGATGTACCTCGAAACGTTACCGAGGTCATCATTGGTGAACGAGCGAAGAAGTAGGCGAGTGCGGGTTGACACCCGTGTAATCGGCTGATAGTATGTAGAGCGACGCTAGATGCGTCGGCTAGTTTTCAGCCCAAAGCGGCTGTTTCATGAAGGAATTTATTATCTTTTTTTATATCTGGGCGACTGGGTAAAACCCCGTCTGACGGGGGTCGTCCAAGGGAGCTACCAAGATGGCAGACATGTTTGACCGCTCGAAGCCGCACATTAACGTCGGTACTATCGGGCACGTAGACCACGGAAAGACAACCTTAACCGCAGCCTTGCTGTCGGTACTTGGCGCAGCTGGTAAAACTGCCCAAAAGAAGGGTGTTGACGAAATCGACAAAGCGCCTGAAGAAAAGGCTCGAGGTATTACTATTGCCACCGCGCACGTAGAATACGAGTCTGACAAGCGGCACTATGCACACGTTGACTGTCCTGGTCACGCTGACTACGTCAAAAACATGATTACTGGTGCGGCTCAAATGGACGCCGCTATTCTGGTTGTTTCCGCAACAGACGGACCAATGCCACAAACTCGAGAGCACATTTTACTTGCTCGTCAGGTGGGTGTTCCTTGCATTGTTGTTTTCATCAATAAAGTTGACATGGTGTCTGATCCAGAGCTTATCGACCTCGTTGAAGAAGAGGTGCGTGAGTTACTGACGAAGTACCAATTCCCAGGCGACAAGACACCAATCATTCGTGGTTCAGCTTTGAAAGACCTTGAGAACCCAACCGGTGAATACGCCAAACCTATTTTGGATCTCGTTGCGCAGCTTGACGACTACGTTCCAGAGCCAGTTCGAGAGACCGACAAGCCGTTCCTTATGCCAATTGAAGACATCTTCTCCATTGAAGGTCGTGGCACAGTGGTAACGGGTCGTATCGAGCGCGGTATGGTGAAGGTCGGTGAAGAGGTTGAATTGGTTGGTATGCGCGACACCGTTAAGACCACCGTTACCGGTATTGAAATGTTCAACAAGTCACTTTCCGAAGGCCGCGCGGGCGACAACGCTGGTGTGTTGCTTCGTGGAACCAAGAAGGATGACGTTGATCGTGGTCAAGTCCTCGCCAAGCCGGGTTCAGTAACACCACACAGCGAATTTGAAGCTGAGGTGTACACACTGACAAAGGAAGAAGGCGGTCGACACAAGCCATTCTTGACTGGTTACAAGCCACAGTTCTACATCCGAACTACTGACGTGACCGGTGAGATTTCCTTGCCAGCCGGAACCGAAATGGTTATGCCTGGCGACACAACAGCAGTAACGGTTAAATTAATGGTACCAGTGGCCCTCGAAGACAAGACTCGCTTCGCTATTCGTGAAGGTGGCCGCACCGTTGGTGCGGGCGTCGTTACGAAGATTACGAAGTAAGGTCTCGTCGCCACTGCGGAATCGCTCTTTCTACAACAGCTCACATGGCCAAGACAGCAGTACACCCAAAAGTGGCAGGCGCGCCTGAAGAATTTCAGCAGCGTGTTCGCATTAAGATTCGAGCCTATGATCATAAAATCATTGATGCGTCGGCTCGAACCATAATGGATACTGCCATTCGATCTGGGGCAAACGTTGTTGGCCCAATACCGCTGCCAACAGAGAAGAGCCGATTTACCGTCATGCGGTCTCCGTTCATCGATAAAGATGCTCGCGACCAATTCGAAATCCGGGTGCACAAGCGATTGATTGACATAGTGGAGCCGACAGCAAAGACGATTGATGCCCTCATGGGTCTCAGCCTTCCCGCTGGCGTCGACATTGAAATAAAAATGTAGTTCTAAAACACATCTTATAGTTCTCCGAGGCAACTCTCCGCTCTGCGGAGAAAGTACCCGAGCCGTTACCCTTCATACGTGGAGGTCGGCCCTCGGGTTCGACCTCCACGTTACTAACGATATGAAATTCATCATCGGTACAAAAAAGAACATGTCAGAACATCGCGAGGCCGACGGCCGCGTGGTACCGGTGACTGTAATTTCAGTTTCGCCGTGTGTTGTTACCGGCATTCGTACAACCGAGCGCGATGGCTACACGGCCTTGCAGCTCGCCACTGGTGAACGTCGCAATCTTACAAAGGCACTACTTGGTCATTTTGGTACCCATGGCAAGTTCAGAACGGTACGAGAGTTTCGACCCTGGGCTGGTGAAGTAATTCCAGCAGTGGCCATTGGTGATTCGGTTGACCTAACGCAGTTCACTGTCGGAGACATGGTAACCGTTACCGGCACTTCAAAGGGTCGGGGATTTCAAGGTGTCGTGAAGCGTCATGGCTTCCACGGTAGTCCAAAGACGCACGGTCACAAAGACCAGGTCCGAATGCCTGGTTCAATTGGTGCCGGTGGTGTGCAGCACGTCTTTAAAGGAACACGAATGGCCGGGCGCATGGGTGGTGGCCAGATAACTGTTTCTAATCTCAAAGTTATTGCCGTCAATGCAGCTGCCGGAGAGCTTCTTGTTAAGGGAGCTGTGCCAGGAGCGCGACATTCGGTTGTGCTGCTTCGTAACGCGCTGTAATTCTATGGCAAAAGTTCCAGTCTTTAATTTAAAGGGTGTGCAAACGGGCGAGCGAGAGCTGAGCGACCGTTTCTTTGCCGTACCGGCAAATGCGCTCCTCATTCAGCAAGCCGTTGTGGCTGAGCAAGCAAACGCTCGAAAAGTTATAGCGCACACAAAAACGAGAGCGGACGTTCGTGGTGGTGGTAAGAAGCCATGGAAGCAGAAGGGAACAGGTCGTGCTCGTCACGGTTCCAGTCGTTCTCCTATTTGGCGTGGTGGTGGAGTTACGTTTGGTCCTCGAAATGACGCCAACTACAGCGTGAAGATAAACAAGAAGATGCGACGCAAGGCGTTACTCATGGCATTGTCTGACAAGGTTGGTGCGCAGCGTTTCTTGGTTATGGAGTCTCTTCCTGAGGCTGGCAAAACGAAAGATTTTAGCGGTGTGGCCAAAGCCATACTCACGGCCATCAAAGCGACTCGTCAACCAAAGACCGTTGTTGTGGTGCCAACTATCAGTGACTCATTGAAGCGTTCAACACGGAACCTCAAGGGCTTTGAAGCAATTCGTACCGACAGTTTGAATATCAAAACTATTATTGGCGCCGAGTACACGCTCACGACACCGGAAGGCGTTGTGGCGATGGAAGCCTGGTTCGCCAAGCGTGACAAGGCAGAAAAAACAGTATGAGTATTTTAGAGAAATTGTTCCAAGCAGACGAAGCACCTGTGGCCGCTCCTAAGATTGCAAAAGGGAGCACGGCGGTAAAGCCTGTGGAAAAGAAAACTACCAAGAAAGCAGCAGCTGCCAAGAAAGTAGCGGCACAGAATGGCGTACTTGTTCGACCAGTGGTTACAGAGAAGGCTGCGCACCTGGCAGCTATGAATCAGTATGTCTTCGCGGTCAGTCAGCGATCGAACAAGATTACCATCGCTTTGGCTGTTGAGGCAGTGTATGGCATTCGTCCCGTTGCCGTGCATGTTATTAAAGTTCGAGGCAAGGAGCGTTTGCGTCGTAACGCCAGTGGCTGGACGAGCGACTGGAAGAAAGCCGTTGTAACGCTACCAAAGGGTAAGTCGATTACGGTAATTGAAGGCGTCTAATTCTATGCCAGTACGCATTCACAAACCAACGTCTCCTGGTCGCCGTAAGTCGAGCGTGCAGTCGTTTGACGTGCTCACAAAAAGCGAGCCAGAAAAGTCACTCATCTTTTTTAAACGACGAAGTGGCGGTCGAAACAACCAAGGGAAAATTACTGTGCGTCATCGTGGCGGTGGTGCCAGACGGTATGTTCGTATCGTTGATTTCCGTCGGACTCGCTATGACGAAGTTGCAACCATTGCGGCTATTGAATATGACCCAAACCGCAGCGCGCACCTTGCGCTCATCACATACCCAGATGCTACCAAGGCCTACATTATTGCTCCGGATGGCCTCAAGGTGGGGGACACGATTAGCTCATCGCTACAACAGATTGCCATTGCCACCGGAAATCGCATGCCACTGCTACACATCCCACCAGGGGTTCGTGTGCACAGTGTCGAATTCCGTCCGAGTGAGGGTGGAAAGATGGCACGCG
>Ga0172380_10000197_pt1 | contig 131087 bp, 112 predicted proteins | sample Leawe162metaG_FD_119747 | JGI IMG/M metagenome (GOLD analysis project Ga0172380, IMG submission 119747) | Leachate microbial communities from a municipal landfill in Southern Ontario, Canada - Leachate well 162 metaG | ecosystem: Engineered > Solid waste > Landfill > Unclassified | place... | reverse complement strand
TCAAAAATCAAACGTAAAAAAGGTGGTTCACTTTGGAGCGGAATACTATGTTCAATTTGCTCCGGAATAGGTGGTTCACTTTACTGCGGAATGGGTGGCTCACTTTCAGCGGAATTTCCAGTTTACACTTCTTTCCTTTGAAAGAAAAAATGCTATCAATGAATTTCGCCAAGGTAATCAATACCCAGATAAATTTAAGGTCTGAAAGAATGTGGGGTGTGCTGAACTAATGAAAAAACGCATGAACTCCGACATATATTGGCGGTCTATTATTTGAATATTTGCCTAAACTAAAAAACGAAAGTTATGGCAAGTAAAATTATGCAGCTGAAAACAGAATTCATTGTGAAGGCAAAGAAACTCGAATCGGCAGGAGAAGTCCTTAAACAAGAATTCGTAGGAATCGACCACATTATTGATGAAGTAATAGAAAATGTGCGTTCATGGTACATTCTTTCTGAAATTCAAGAAAAACCAGCTGTAATCAATCTATGGGGTCTCACGGGCACAGGAAAAACATCTTTGGTGCAGCGTTTGATGGAATTAATTCATTTCCATGAAAAAACATTTCGTTTTGATTTGGGAGAAAAAGATGGAAGTCGCTCATTCAAAAGTTCATTGACCGATTTGTGTGAAAACAAAGACGATTCCCCAATAGCAATAATCTTGGACGAAATCCAACATGCTCGTACAATCAAGGGACCTTTTCGTGAAGAAATTGAAGATGACAAGAATCGCATGATTTGGGAGTTGGTAGATTCTGGCAAAGTATCTTATGTTGAGTGGAAAAGTGGTTTGTGGTCCCTGGAAAAAATGGCACGAACGCTAAATGATTTAATAAATGCTGGAGTTCGTGTTAAAAACGGAATCGTTACAAGAAGAAAGGATTTGTACTGTGAAGAATTGGAAATTGTTCATGAGCCAAGCAAATCAATATTGTTTGTCCAAGAAGATGAATATAACAATATAACCTCTTTATCGGAAGAGTTTTTAAACGTAAAATTGAAACAGGACGTAAAGGAATTGTTATTATCAATGGACGGCCCTGAAACTGTCAAATTCTTGTACCGTGTCATAAGTGTGGCAACAAGACCATCGGTTAAAAACTTCAATAAGTCAATTATTTTTGTTCTTGGAAATGTGGATGAAGCTTACACGATGAGTGGTAATTATAGCGCTGATATATCTGCTGATGCCTTTCATGAAATGAGTTTAAAAATCTCAATTCCTGATATAAAAAGAGCCTTGCGTTCAAGGTTTAGAGATGAACAAATTGCAAGGCTTGGAAACATTCATATTATATATCCTGCCCTTAGTAGTTCATCCTATACTCAAATTATACGTTTGGAATTAAATCGACTACAAAAACGCATTTCTGGTATTGTTGATATAAAAATGGAGTACGATGATTCTTTAGTAAATGAAATATACAAGGAGGGAGTTTATCCAACTCAAGGAGCTAGACCACTTTTTACGACAATTCATCAAATGGTGAAGAGTAAGCTTGCCGTTCATATTAATGTCATTCTAATTCAAAATCTGAAATCCAACAAGATTTCTCTTTCAGTGAAAGAAGGTAAATTAGTTTGTGAATTCTATAGAGATAATAAACTAATATTTACTTACTCAGATTCAATTACTTATAACCTTGAAAGATTAAGAATGGCGACTCTTGACGAAAACCAAGCAATTGCGGCTGTTCATGAATCGGGTCATGCTGTACTATCAATAGCATTGTTAAAAGAGGTGCCCGAATTGGTTGTCTCAGTGACCAGTGATGCCGATACCTTGGGATTTATGTATTCTAAAAGCATCAAAAAATATACGTCAAAAAATGAGATTGTTCCTCACACAGCAATGCTATTAGGTGGAATTGCCGCTGAAGAATTAATTTTTGGAGAGAATCATCTTACTGCTGGCGGGGCTTCAGATATAAAAAAAGCTACGGAACTCTTAATGACTTTGTTCAAAAAACATGGTTTTGGTTCTATTCCCATTTTTCACGGTATAAATATTTCTGACCCAGAAAACTTATATCATGACACTTCAGAAATAGAAAGTGAAGTGAAAGCGATAATAGAAATGGCAAAAATAATGGCAAAAGAAGAACTTCAAAAAGAAAAAAAATTGTTACTAGCAATGGCTGGGATATTATCTGAACGGACCAAAATTGAAAAGCAGGAAATTATTGAATTAACGAAAAAACATTCTAAGTTTCAGCTTCCCAATTCTGCTCCTGAAAACTTTTATCGTGAGACTTTAAAACGACAATTAGAAACAAAACAGATTTTAAATGAAATAGCACTTTTAAACCCTGTGGTGCTTAATAAAAACAACTAGAATCAATCCTTGAGTCCATTTTTTTGGGCTCAAGGTTTATAAGTCTAATTTTTTAGATTTCATTAGAATTTCTTCTCTTTCCATTAGTTATAACTGAATCTGGAATAATATTGCTTTTAGGGTTCGTTTTTTCTTTGTCCAAAATTATTTTTGAATATTCTATTTCAATGTATTGGGTTGGAATTCTAAATTCTTGTTTCAATGGTACCCCCCCCTTGACTAATCCACCAAACCAATGTAAATCCGAAACATTATCACCTTGTTTGATTTGATGTTTATTTTCTCGTTCGTAAAAAGTCAAAACAATTTTTTTACCTGAGTCCATGAAATAAGTTTTGGTTGTTTTATTATAATTAATGAACACTTTCTTTGTTTCAACATTTACGTCAAATTTTATTAATTCTCCAGTTCGTTTATTTTTTCCAGAAATTGCGTAACCAAATTCTTTTGACATTTCTCTAGAAAATAAACGGTCAGTCCTATAATTAAAATCATTCGGATTAGCATTATCCCAATAAATTTTTGAAATTCTATAATTTTCAAAATGTTTTACCTTAAACACTTTAGAGGTTGTTTTTGCAACACCGTATTTATTTTTATAAATGTTTGAAATATGGTTTTTTATGTCATCGTATTGGTCATCACCTTCACGTTTCAGAATAAATGAGAACATTTTGTCATTTTCTGATGTGTAAGAAATATCAAAATCAACCGAATCTTTTTCAAGCATGAACCAGTATTTTTTTGTTGAATCACTTCTTAAATCGTCCAAGGGCATTCCGAAATAATAACCTAAAAAAAGCGAATCTTCAGACTTAATTATACTTTTTGGAAGCTGAGGCTGCGCAGGACTTGGTTCTTTTTGGCTACTATATTGATATGTATCTTCACAAGAAAAGAAAGATACTAAAGAGATAAAGACAATTATACTTTGTAAATAAAATTTCTTCATAGTTTATAATAATATTTGCCCATTAAGAATATGATAACAGCAATTGGCTTATTACTCATGGATTATTCCTAAAGATGCTGTATCCAAAATTAATAATCCGAGAATAGGCATTCGGAACACATTTGTAAGTTATTTGCTTTTTCAAGTAATGTGAAAGTAACTCTTGGCCAAATATAAAAATAATTCGTGCTGATGAAGTTAATTTTATTCTTACTAGAGCGTAGAATATGTCATTTAACGAATTATGTAGATTGGAAAAAGCAATAGATAGGGAACACTAATTAATTTTTTTAAAGAGCTTCACGTTTCTAAAAGCGAGGCATTCACAAAATAAGGCTCAAAAGCAAACTATAGTAGGCGAAATAGTATGTGGTAAAACAACAAGAGCCCCCAATTTGGACCTAAATTACACAAGTCTCAGCAAAGGCTAAAAAAAAACAAAGGAGTCAGAAAAATCAGACTACTTTTTATTGTAGAATTAATATATTTTGGATTCATCTAGCCAATCAAATGCTCTAATTGAGCTCAGAAGAACAGGTTTTATATTGAAACCTTCTTTCTTCTCAGACTTCTTAAATAGCGCCAAATCTGTTATGACAGGAATCTGAAAAACTAATCTACTAAATTCAAAATCACTTGTTTTTTCAATGTCAACAACTTGAATGGTATCTTTAAAAAGGTAGGCAATAAACCTGTCATCATCAGTAGTGAATCTACAATAGTCTGACTTTAATTTTAATACTTGATAATACTGAATCATAAGATTTTCTTTTAGAATGTTAGAGGTTTTATTTTTTAGAGCTACTTATAAATAAATGGAAGATAAATGCCAGATGGATTTTCACAGATGAATAATGAAGCGCTTATTGAGGCTGCGGAAAAAAGAATTAAAGATGCAATGGAAAGGTTGCAACCAGTGCAGGATGCGTATAATTTATTTTACAACATTTCTAGTTCTGCGCATAGCAAATCAGATAATGGCCAAACTCTGAATCAAGAGATTTGTAACCTTGGTCATAAAGAAATTCGTAAATAAGCTCAAGAACTTCTTGTGCATTATTATCTGTTTCTAAATTAAAAGTAAATGTGATGTTAGGGACTTTACTTTCATTAGCAAACGGTATTTTTGGCTCGGTAACACGCATAAAACACCATTGGTCAAGTCTAGGTCCAAATCCACGACTCATAGTCATGACAGTGTTTGCAATCATCATTGCATAATGTCTCAATAAATCTTCGTTCATTTTATAAAAATAACAATTATGCCTAATAATATAACGTACTTTTTGGGCAAGCGGTATATCTACAGTCCGAAAGGAAAGAAATATATCCTATGCAAACTTAGTTTGAATAGTCAAATTCGGTCTAAAAATGTCAATAGAAGATTTTTTTTCAGAGGGTTTGAGAATTAAAGAGATTCTCTTATACTATTTTAATTAAAAGAATCTTATATTTATCCACCTACGATGAAGAAAAATTAACTACTAAATAATATATGTCAGTAACACAACAAAAAAATATTTCTGACCTTTCACTAGATTTAAAGAATTTCAGAACTACACCTCAAACAGATGAATCAGGAGCCATTCACGCTATGATTGCAGTTAATCCAAATCGTTTCGGAGGAATAATTGACAGTCTTTTAGAGGATGAATATATTCCGACCGAGAATATTATCTGTCAGAAACAAGGAAAAGAAATAATTGTTAAAGAAGGAAACCGCAGAATTGCAGCAATGAAATTGATTCTTGGCTTGCATAAAATTAATGAATTTCAAATTCCAGAATCTACAAAAGCGAAAATTTTATCACTTGATAATTCTTGGAAAAGCAGAAACAAATCTGTACCGTGTTCAGTTTACGAAGAAAATGAATCAGAAAGGGTCGAACGTATTGTTGCGCTTACGCATGGTAAAGGAGATAAAGCTAGCAGAGACCCATGGACTTCAGTTGCCAAAGCAAGACATAATAGAGATATAAATAAAGCTAAGGAGGAAGGGTTGAATTTACTTGAGAAATATATTGAGAATGGACGTAATATCAATGCTCAACAAAAAGAACGTTGGGCTGGTGATTACAATTTAAGTGTACTTGATGCAACAATACCAAAATTGCTTTTTCGCTTTAAATGTGATTCATCCACTGACCTTGTTAAAGCTTACCCAAATATTTCGGATAGAGATAAACTAGAAGAGATTCTTTTGTCTATTGGCCTTGGAAATTTAGGGTTTAAACAAATAAGAGATGAAAAAAGTGATTTTACTGTTGGTTTTGGCGGATTTACACCAGTTCCTCCTCTTGAGCCAATAACTATTTCAGATGCAGTTGCACCTTCACAGCCTGAAACTAATCCGACTAGTTCGTCAGGACCATCCCCTCAATCGAGTGTATCTACAAATTCAACTAATCCATCAGTGCCCCAGCCATCTCCCACAACATCTCCAATAAACGGAACACCAACGCTAGTTATTCCAGCTGCAGTTCCATCACCTAAATCTGCTGCAACAAATACTCAAAAACATGTAAATTCTCTTTTAAAACAGTTTGTTCCAACTGTGAATAGACCTAAAGTTGTAACTTTGAGGGATGAAATGCTTAAATTAAAAGTGAGCAGTAATCCTATAGCCTTTTGCTTTCTACTTAGAAGCACGTTTGAAATTTCTGCAAAAGCTTATTGTGATGACAACTCGTTATCTACCACAAAGCCTAATGGTAAAGAAAAAACTCTTTCAGAACTTTTAACTGATGCCACCAACCATTTGACAGCAAATAAGAAAAATTTACCAATGACGAGGGTCTTGCACGGTGCACATGTTGAAATAACAAATCCAAATAAAATACTCTCGGTAACTTCAATGAATCAGTTGGTCCATAACCCATCTTTCTCAATCATTCCTTCTGACATTTGTACATTATTTAGTAATATATACCCTTTGCTTCAAGCAATGAATTAATTAAAATATGGGACGATTCATAACACCTTTAAGATACCCAGGTGGCAAACAAAGATTAACTCCATTCATAGACGAAATTCTTGAAGCTAACTCAATTACTGGTCACTATGTCGAGCCTTTTGCAGGTGGTGCGGGAGTAGCAATGGAACTATTAATTAAAAAGAAAATATCTAACGTTCACTTGAACGATTCTCACCTTGGGATTTATGCTTTTTGGCACTCAATTATAAATCATCCAGAAAAACTCTGTCGTAAAATATTTAGCGCATCAATGACTATTGAAGAATGGAGGAGACAGCAACAAATCGTTCGTAATCCAACTCAACATGATTTATTTGACCTGGGTTTTAGTATCTTTTACTTAAATAGAGTTAATAGGTCTGGCGTACTTTCTGCTGGTGTAATTGGGGGATTAAATCAGACTGGTAATTATAAAATGGATGCTCGTTTCAATAGAAATGACCTCATTCAGCGAATTGAATTAATAAGTCTTTTTAAAGACAATATCCATATAAGTAATCTTGACGGAGAGACTTTTATTGATAATTACATTCCTAATTTAGACAATAATACGTTGGTTTATCTCGACCCTCCATATTACAATAAGGCAAGTGAACTTTATTTGAATTCCTATAAGAAGAATGACCATGCAGATTTGGCGATTGCCATTCAAAATAGAATAAATCACCCATGGGTATTATCTTATGATGGAGTTCCTGAAATTTTGGAGTTATATACTGACAGAAGACATTTCATATATGACTTACAGTACAGCGCAGCTACTGTCCAAAAAGGAAAAGAAGTTTTTATTTTTGATGACAGTTTGAAACTTCCTGAAAAATGTAGCTTGCCTCATGTGGACCTTGGACTCCAATGTATAATCTAATTGACTTAATAGAGTTCATGTTGCAAGATGAAACCGACCTTATGAATTCTCTTGAATTAACTAAATTATAGGGGTTTTTATTCTGAGATTTGAAAGAATATTTTTATTTTTTAATCTATTTATGATTAATAATGCCTCTCAAGTATAGGTTCTGAAATACATTGAACCGCTCAAACCGAGAGGCTTCTTTTTAAATTAATTTTTCATAATTTGATTTATTGGCCAATAGTTTATACATTTGTATTAATAATGCCTCTCAAGCTTAGACTCTTTTAACGAAGAGAATCGCTCAAACCGAGAGGCTTCTTTATTTTAAATAGTTTCTATTTCCATTTTTTTCCATATATCATGGGGCTCTAGAGTAGTTGGAAAGCCCATAGCAGACAGAACAATTCCATGTTCTTCAGTCAAGTTATAAAACTCTGTTTTGAACGTTTCATATTCTTCATGGGATATTTTTGACAAACATTTTAATATGCAGGCCGAAATACCATAAAACTTACTTTTGTATTTTGTTTCATCTATTGATATGAATTTGTATTCTTTTTTATGAGGAAATTTTAAATCCAATATAGTCATCCTGTTCCATATTCTTGCATGGTGGGCACATGCATTTCGTAAAACTACAAAACCATACAACCAGGATGTAAAATTATCAGCTGTAAGTGCTCCAAAATATTTTGCAATTGTTCTTGTTTCAGTTGTGCTTGGTTTAATTAATGAATAAAGTCTACTCAACTCTCCAAACGAAATACATTCCATCATCATCCATGAAGGAACAGTAGAATCTGAACCGTAGGCTTTTTTAAATTTTTTAATGAAATCAGATTCTGAATTTCTGTCAATATAATTTGCTATACTTGATTTGAGCAGGCTGTACATGCCAATATCTACTTCTTGCTGATAATCAATAATTTCATCCTTCTCACAACGATGCTTAATAATGTATATTCGTTTCTTTTTCTCAGTCATGAAAATTTCTTCGTTCTCATACCAATCACTTTCATATTCATCTGACATTATGTTGGTTAAGTGGGATTTGATTGAAACCTCGATAGATTTCAGGGCTTGGGAAGTTATTCTCCTTAGTTTTCTATCAAAATGATACAATCTTAATATATCTTTAAATGTGGTACCAGGGTAAAAGGTGTCTTTAGAGCTTTGTAAAGGTCCAAAATATCCAGATAATCTAAAATATCCATAAGTACGGATAGCGATTGTTGCTTCAAGTTCATCGTTGATTGTTAATCCTCTCTCCTTAAGCTTGGCTATTAATTGATTAGGAGTTCTTGAAGGTTTATTCTTTTTGAATTCAGACATAGAGATATTTCTGGTTTTTTTACAAATATACTTTTCATTGAATAATAAAGAAAACCAACATATGAAATATGCATTTTTAATAACTAAAAAGAGAGCCAATTTCATGACTCTCTCCAATTTTTAAAGAAATTTTTCTTTAATCTTTTTTTCATTTTCCCCTAATTTGAGCCTTGCGTAATTAAGGTCCATTTTGGAGGCTTTATCGTGGTCCCACTTGGAATCCACCTTCGGCAAGAGCCTCAAGAAACTATTCTTCTTGTTTCTTATTTGTTTACTCTTTTTTACTTGTGTAGTAAAGCTTGTTTGGTCATTCAAGCCCCAGTTTGAATCGTGATTTGGATAAGACATTCATTCGTTTTCATGGATTTAAAATTAGGTTATACAAATTAAAGGTAAATATTTCAATGTATCTTTACTGTCGGCAAATTTGACATTTTGATACAGCTCGTTTAGTAAAAGAGAGTAGGGCAGAGTGTTTAAAGAAAAAGGGGCCCCCAATGGTGCCCCTACGATTTTCTATAAAAGACAAAACCCCTAAGATATTTGATACATCTTAGGGGTTTCTAGTCCTCCAGCCATAGAGGCTTATCTTTTAACGTGAGCGTTTTGCGGTCTGGACGGGACTCGAACCCGCGACCCCCTGCGTGACAGGCAGGTATTCTAACCAACTGAACTACCAAACCAATTTTCTTGCTCTTTCGAACTCTTACAACAGTAAGATGAAGAAATTGTGTATTGCTTTACGTTAAAAGCGTGGGCAAAAGTAAGTATAAATTTTGTTTCTGCAAGTGAAAAGCAGAAAAAAAGCAGAAAAAAAATTATGTAAACAGGCTGTTTTGAAGCAATGACCTGAAAGCAAACCTTTTATTTAAAAAGGGAATTTAAATTAATGTGGATACCAAAGCATTTTCTGTAATTTTGAGGAATATGAAAATAAAAACACTCCTAATTCTCGTTTTGTTTGTCAATTTGGCAAGTGCCCAAAATACCGATATTGATTTATTGCGCAAGATCAATGTGAATCGAAATGTGAAATTGGATCCTGCTTTTAAATTTGTCTCCAATTCCGTTACGCCCATCATGTTGGCCGCTCCCTTGTCTGTATTGACAATTGGTTTGATTCAAAAAGATAAAACGACAATTCAAAGAGGCATGGTCATGGGAGGGACCTTGTTGTTGAACGGAGCAATTACTACGGGTTTGAAGTTTGCTGTTAAACGACCACGGCCATTTGTAACTTATCCCGATATTGTAAAGTTAGACAAGGCGGGAAGTTATTCCTTTCCTTCCGGTCATACTTCTAGCGCATTTGCGGCAGCAACAAGTCTTTGCTTGGCTTATCCAAAATGGTATGTCATTGCACCTTCTTTTGTATGGGCCGGTTTGGCGGGCTATTCCAGAATGCATTTAGGCGTTCATTATCCAAGCGATGTGTTAGTAGGTGCGTTGATAGGCATCGGAAGTGGAATTTTAATGCATTGTATCGGGAAGCGCTATCTTTCAGGGTATCCTGGATATTAATTCTTGCTCAAAAAAATATCGGTATCAAATGAATGACACCGATATTTAAAATTATAGAGCCAAGCTCAAAATTTAAACAATTAAAACAATCCTGCTATGCAGATGTCAAATATAAATTTGTTTGAGGAGCTAAACAATACCCAAATGTGGGTAGTTTTCGATTTAGCGCAAAAATGAATTTTTGTAATCCGTAATATCGGAAAGGCTCTTAATAGCTAGTTTTTTCTTCGTATTCCGCCAGTGTGTGCGGATTGTAAGTTCAGAAAGAAACAATTCTGCTGCAATGGTTTTAAAATTAGCACCATTGGCATACAATTGAAAAATTTCTTTTTCACGATTGGTTAATGAAAAGAAACGAATGGCATTTTCTTTCATAAATGCATTCTCTTTCAGTAATATATTGAACGATTTTAGCGTGACCTCCGTGTTTTTAGAACTGGTTTTGAACGTGTATTGACTTTTTCCATCCGCCGTTTTACCGCCATATTCAATTTGAATTTCGTCACCGCCTGCCTTGGACGTGAGCTCGTCATAGAGAATCCAATTCAAAGCTTCGTCCTTTTCTGAGAAATGTCTTGGAGCAATGCAGGATTGAACTTTATCAAAGAAATTGAATACATGTAATTGTGCCATAACGTTTTTCCCAACCACAAACGCGCATTTTTTCAAACCGTACTGGAGACACTCTTCATTGACATTTTTTTCAATCCATAAGTTGTCTTCAAACTTCAAGATGGTTGAAAAATCCTCCTGCAGCCAGATAGTGCTTTTGGGCCGGTGAATTTTGATGAGTTCTTTGAAGGCTAATAATTCATTTCTGAATTCGTTCAAGGGAACAGGTAAATTGTGATTCCATTCTTGAATGAATAAACTATTTTTTTTATTGAATCGGACGTCTAAATGCTTGCTAGAGTACAACGTAGTTTCTTTTAGTTTAAGCATAAGTATTTGAATTTTAACCCGATAAAATTGCGTCAAGTCGTATTGTTTTCGAAAAGTGATATCGAAGAAGATTTATTTATTAGAATCAATTAGGAGCACAATCTACGTACGTTCAAATTTAGTCGCAAGTTGTATTGGTTTCTTAAAAAAAATGCTAAAAAGCTGTAAAATTGCAGAACGCTATCAAATGTTGTGGGGAAGAAAGAATTTTAATCGAAGTGTTAAATATGGTAATCCCCAACTTTTAGACTTGATCGTTTGATCCGCAGCACATAAGAATAATAGCTCATAAAAAATAGTGTTAAACCGAAAAGAGGAAGCGGTTGCTTCCTCTTTTGTGACCCCGTTTGGATTCGAACCAAAGACCTATCCGCCGCGGCGGATTGCTCTATCCATTTTCTCTGTTTTGAATTTCATTGTTAATCCATTCCCTTCCGACTCCAGTTTTGTACCATTTTTCGCGTTTCATAGCGTCCGCTCGGGTTGTGAATTCTTCTACTAAAATTAATTCCCAAGGTAAATGGCGTGAGGTAAAACGTACTTTTCCTGAATTATGTGTTGCTAGTCGATTTACGATATTTTCAGTGGATCCTTTATACAGCATTCCATTTTCCAAGGAGCGCAGCACATATGAATAATAGGTCATAAAAAATAGTGTTAAACTGAAAAGAGGAAGCGGTTGCTTCCTCTTTTGTGACCCCGTTTGGATTCGAACCAAAGACCTACTGCTTAGAAGGCAGTTGCTCTATCCAGCTGAGCTACGGGGCCAATCATTTTACAACTCTGCAACTTTGGCAGTTGCTTCCGCCGCTGCGGACTGAGCTATAAAGCCCAATGATTTTTTACAAACCATTGGAAATAAAAAAGGGGAAGATTTCTCTTCCCCAGTGTCGGGGTGGCAGGATTCGAACCTACGACCTCCTCGTCCCAAACGAGGCGCGATACCGGGCTACGCTACACCCCGAACTCTAAAAGTTCGTCTTTTGTCGCTTGATTTTCTATCGCTAGATTGTCAAAGCGAGTGCAAAGATACTGTTAAAAATGAAAATAGCAAGAAAAAAATAAATATTTCGAACTATTTTCTTTGTTTTATGCGGAGAGAGCGGGATTCGAACCCGCGGTACAGTTACCCGTACGTCAGTTTAGCAAACTGGTGGTTTCAGCCACTCACCCATCCCTCCGGATGTTCAAAGAACGTGCCGGCAAAAGTAGTAATTTCATTGGCACAAATGAAAGTTTTGGAAAAAAAAAGTTGAATTCCTTATAAAAAAGTGAAACTGAGTTCTCGAGAACCAATGAACAATAGCAAATACAACCACAAACTCCAAGAATGATCAAATTGTTTTCCTTTGATAACCAATAGGATGCATAGATAGAGCAGGGGCAGAAGGATGAAAGCGGGTTCTGGTATAAACAAAGTGGATAATAATACCAAAGAAAATAAAAGGAGGTGTATTGGATGCGTGAACACGATTTTAGTCCGATTTTGAAGAAATAAAATGCCCAGCAAGGTGATTCGAGCAGCAATACTGAATAAGTCTGTGATGGGGCTTTGCGCCAATATTTCCAAATTTTGGTCATTGAGAAAAAAGCTGTAATTGTAATTTATCGCAAAGAATTGCAAAATTCCAAAAGCGATTAGGAACAGACTTAATGTTTTGTTTTTCGACCCATTCGAAAACCCCAAGAAAAAACTAATGAGCAAAAGGCCTAGTTCAAAAAATGGAAGGGGAAGTACAAAAGTCCCTAATTGAAAAAAACTGCCTAAACCGTACACCAGCAAAGTGGCAAAAACGGTGTAAAACAGTTTCTGTTCCGTCATTATTTTTTGCTTAATGCTTCAAGAATATAATCGAACGTAGAAAGGATAACTGGTTTGCCGTCTACCACCGCAATATCATGCTCAAAATGGGCACTTGGTAAGCCATCTGCTGTTACAATCGTCCAATTGTCATCCAATTGCTCCACACGCTCTGTCCCCATGTTAATCATCGGTTCAATCGCTATGGTTAATCCATTTTGAATTTTTTTCCCACGTCCTCGTCGACCATAATTGGCAACTTGAGGATCTTCATGCAAGGTTTTCCCAAGGCCATGACCCACCAAATCGCGCACTACGCCGTAACCATTTTTTTCGGCATGGGTTTGAATCGCCCAACCAATATCGTCGATGCGGTTGCCTACTCGAGCTTGTTCGATACCCAAATACAAACATTCTTCCGTTACTTTCAGCAATCGTGCTTTTTCTTCACTGACTTCACCAATGGCAAATGTATAGGCATGATCGCCATAATATCCTTTGTAAACAGCACCGCAATCAACGGAAACGATATCACCTTCTTTCAAAGGCGTGTCTGTCGGTAATCCATGAACTACTTGTTCATTTACCGATATGAGTAAGGTACTTGGACAGCCGTACAAACCTTTGAAACCTGGAATTGAATCTTGTGATAAGATATATTGCTCTGCAAATAGATCCAATTCTCTTGGTGTTACACCCGCTTGAATTTTTTCCGCTACTTTTCCTAACGTACGACTCACTACCTGCGCTGCTTGACGCATGATTTCAATTTCGTCCGCTGTTTTATAAATGATCATATTTTCAATTCAATTTAATAAGCAAAGTGACTGTTATCTCAATTCCTTAAGATTGCCCTTTTCCGATGGCAAAGATACAAGGTATTTTCCCCAAATCATAGGCACTTTCTCTCCATTCTTTCACGGTTCGCGTGTTTACTTTTTCATGCAAACCTGTCATATGACTTGCGATGCACAAAGATGTATTGTCGTTTAGTTCATTCAACAAGTCATGTAGCACATTCATGTTGCGAAAAGGCGTGTCCATGAATAGATTTGTATGTCCTGTTTTTAGCGAATTGAACTCAAAGTCTTTGATGGATTTCACACGGTCTTTTCGTTCCTTGGGAAGATAGCCATGGAAGGTGAAAGATTGTCCATTGAAACCACTCCCCATCAACGCCAAAAGGATAGACGAAGGTCCAACCAAAGGATGAACAGTAATCTCAATTTTGTGCGCGTAATCTACCAAAGCTGCTCCGGGATCAGCAACGCCAGGGCAACCCGCTTCGCTGATAATAGCGACATCGTGTCCGGCCATGATGGGTTCCATCATTTTCTCCAATTGATCAGCCGTTGTTTTTTTATTTAAAACAAAGAATATACTGTCATCAATCGGGAAGGTTCGATCCATTCTTCGAAGAAAACGGCGGGCAGATTTTACATCTTCCACAGCGAAATAGCGAAACGTAGCCGCTTTTTTTACGACTTCTTCTGGGATTACATTTCGAAAATCTTCTTCACTTATTGGACAGGGCAATAAATAAATTTTTCCTCGGTACGGGGCTGGTGCGCTCATTGGACAGTTTCCATTAAATTTTGAAGAATTTCATCCGTTGCAGCGTCCAACAATTGGTATACACGCTCAAAACCTTGTTCACCCAAATAATAGGGGTCCGGAACTTCTTTTTTGTGTTCATCTGGCAATTCATCCAGGATAAGTCTTACTTTTTGACGATGTTCGTCGGTGGACGCAAGCTCCAAAACATTGAATTGATTGGTTCGGTCCATGACGTAGATCAAGTCGAACAGATCGAAATCTTCTTTTACAAATTGACGAGCACGCAAGAAACTAATGTCTAAACCGTGCTTTTTTGCATTTTCTTGTGTTCTTTCGTCGGGTTGATTTCCAATGTGATAGGCTGATGTTCCAGCTGAATCGACCACTATCTCTAAATTTCTTTCAGCTACTTTTTTACGCATCAAAGCGTCAGCCAAAGGAGATCTACAAATGTTTCCCAAACAAACCATGAGTATTTTCATGGCGCAAAAGTACTCAAACCTACTCATCGAAAAAATTTTATAGCCATTAAATCGCTTAAAAATTAACTGGTTGCACCCATTTCATAAGTAAAAAATGTTAAAAAACAAAATCTCGCCAACCTTTTTTTGATTTTTTCGTCTTATATAAAGTGAGTTTAATTAATACCCACATTTTATGAGACAACTTAAGATTGTAAAACAAGTCACTAATCGTGAAACGGCATCCTTGGATAAATATCTTTTGGAAATCGGGCGAGTTGATTTAATAACGGCTGAAGAGGAAGTTGAATTGGCTCGAAAAATTCGAGAAGGAGACAAAGCCGCTTTAGAAAGATTGACCAAAGCCAACTTGCGATTTGTTGTTTCTGTTTCAAAACAGTATCAAAATCAAGGACTTTCATTACCCGATTTGATCAATGAAGGAAATGTCGGTTTGATTAAGGCTGCTGAACGATTTGATGAAACAAGAGGATTTAAATTTATTTCCTATGCCGTTTGGTGGATTCGTCAGTCAATCTTGCAAGCATTGGCGGAACAGGCACGAATTGTGCGTTTGCCTTTGAATAAAATTGGAAACATCAATAAAATTAAAAAAGCATTTTCTGAATTGGAGCAACGCTATGAACGTCCACCTTCTGCTGAGGAGTTGGCCGAACATTTGGAATGCTCCGTGGAAGATGTACGACAATCGTTGAACAACAGTGGTCGTCATGTATCGATGGATGCTCCGTTGGTAGAAGGGGATGAATCTTCTTCCAGTATGTATGATGTTTTGCCCAATGATAGTTTGCCTGGGCCAGAGCGAGAATTGGTGATCGAATCGTTGCGCAAAGACATCGATCGTTCCTTGTCGACCTTGACCATGCGCGAAAGTGAAATATTGAAAATGTATTATGGTTTGAATGGAAAATATCCATTGACCTTAGAAGAAATAGGCGATCGGTTTGATTTGACCCGAGAAAGAGTGCGCCAAATTAAAGAAAAAGCGATTCGAAGATTGAAACATACTTCACGCAGCAAAATGCTTAAATCGTATTTGGGCTAGATAGGATCCACATCAATGGATACGCGAATAGATTTATTACCTACTTTACTATAGAATGAGTCCAACATTTGTTGGACTTTTTCTTTTATCCCTTTGTCTGAAAGCGATTTTTCGTATTTCAGTTTAATTATTTTTATGAATTGATTGTTGATTCTTGGTACAATTCCAAATTCTGGTCCAATTACTCGCTCTTTGAATATGCCTTTGAGTTGATCGGCCAAGTCTTTTGCACCTGAATTCAATACGTTTTCATCTTTGTGACGAAGGGTGAATTGAATGATTTTGTAGAATGGTGGATAAAAGAAATTCTCCCGTTCGATTAATTCATGGGCGTAAAACCCTTTGTAATCATACTGATAGACTTTTTCAATGATCCAATGATCGACTTGCCCCGTTTGAATAATAACCTTTCCTCGTTTGTGTTTTCGACCGGCTCTACCGGCCACTTGGGTCATCATTTGAAACGATTTTTCAAAGGCACGAAAATCGGGGCGATTCAGCATGTCTTCGGCATCTAAAATCCCCACCATACTGACATGGTCAAAATCCAATCCTTTGCTAATCATTTGTGTACCAATCAAAATATCGATTTGTCGATTTTCAAAAGCATGAATGATGTTTTCGTATCCATTTTTATTGCGGGTCGTATCCAAGTCCAATCGACCCACATTGGCATCCGGAAAAATTAGACTCATTTCATCCTCAATTTTTTCGGTTCCAAAACCAATCATTTTCAGTCGATTGCTTCCACATTTACGACAAGAACCCATCGGTGCCGCGGTATGTCCGCAATAATGACATTTTAAGGTATTGGTATGTTTGTGATAGGTCAAGGAAACATCGCAATTCACACAATGAGGCGTCCAACTGCAAATTTCACATTGCCAGCGAGGATTGTAGCCACGTCGGTTTTGAAAAAGTATGATTTGTTCTTTGTTGTTCAATGCTTCGCGCATGGAGTCAATCAAAAAATTGCTGAAAAACTGAAAATCTTTGTTTTGTTGTCGTTCCTTTTTTAAATCAGCCAATAAAATTTCGGGCATTTGAATCCCGGCATAGCGTTCTTCTAGTTGCACCAAGCCATACTTTCCAATTTGACTGTTGTAATAGGATTCCATGGATGGCGTGGCAGAACCCAATAAAACGTGTGCCTTGTGAATTTGCCCTAATACGACTGCGCAATCACGACCATTGTATCTTGGTGACGGATCGTATTGTTTGAAAGTCGATTCGTGCTCTTCATCAACGATAATCAAACCCAAATCCTGAAAGGGTAGAAAAACACATGAACGTGCGCCAACAACAATTCGGTAATTATCAGGATTGTTGACGAGAATATTGTTCCAAATTTCCACGCGTTCATTTTGATTGAATTTGGAATGGTACACACCAACTTGTTGACCGAATATTTTTTGTAAACGTTGAATCAACTGAGTTGTGAGGGCGATTTCGGGTACCAAAAACAAAATTTGTTTACCGAGCGCCAATTGTTCTTCAATCAAGCGAACATAGACTTCTGTTTTTCCCGAACCGGTAACACCTTGCAACAGACAAACTTTGTCTTCTTGAAAATGCGATTTTATTTCCGTCAACGCCTTGCTTTGAGCTTGGCTCAATTCAAACGTTCGGAAGGATTCATTTTCTTCCTCGGAAACAACGCGCGAAATCACTTGCTTTGTTATTGAAATGATCTCATTCTTTGCTAAGGTTTTCAAAACACTATTCGAAATGCCTTTTGTCTCTAAGTCTTTTTTTAGTACTGGTGTCATTTGCTCAGCGCTGTACTTTCCTTCCGCTAGCAGCGTTAAAATGGCTTCACATTGCTTGATTTTTGACTTTTTATCAGACCAAGCCGTGAGTATTTCGTTGATTTTTTCTTCCCGTAAATAGTCCGGTGCTAGTTGAACGTACAGAGCCGTTTTTGCGGTGAATTTATCATCCAAACTTTCCAAGGTAAGTATGATATGTTTTTCCAGCATTTTTTTAATGATGGGTTGAATCGTTTTGATTCCAACTATTTCAGAAATTTCTTTTAAATCGAGTACTTCTTGCACTTCCAATGCATCGACGATGGCAATTTCTTTGTCGTCGGTCATGGGGGTTTTCAAATCGAAATCGGGGTGAAGCACGATTTTGGTTTCGCTGGCTAATTTGAAATTGGAGGGCAAAGCAGCATTCATTACATCGCCAATTGGCGCCATGTAATAAGTAGCCATCCAATTCCAAAATGTCAATAAATTTCCCGTAATGATTGGTGCTTCATCTAAAATGTGTTCGACGTATTTGGCTTGATAATCCGCTGGAGCCGTTTCATGAACTTTGATGACGATACCTGTCAATAATTTGGCTTTTCCAAAAGGGACAATGACGCGAATTCCCTTTTGAATATGGTCATTCAGCTCAAAAGGAACACGGTAGGTAAAAGCCCGATGAACCGGAACTGGAATGATTACATCAATAAAAAGGGTTTGCCTTTCACTCATGCGTTAAAGGTACATACTATTTTTTTCCTACAGGAATTAGTTGCACGCGTAGGGTTTTGGATTTGAGCTACTATTGTCTATTGGGTGTTGGCTGCAGAAATAATAGGCATTCCCGGTGATAGCTCCTTGACAGAGTTCTCTCATTGTATTTGCGTCGATACAACGAATATACTGAGAATCAGGGTTTATAAACGGTATGTAAATTGAAAAAACGTTTCGAGCAGAGAACAACCCAACCACTGAGTATCCTTCTGTAACCGTTAGGTTGGTAAAAGTCGGCTTGGACTGTGTCAAAGATGAGGTTGGTTTGTTCACCAAAATGTATTTGTACAATTCATCTGCGCCACCTGTGTATGTTACTCTAAAGCCTTCAAAATTTCGTTTATCAATGGTATTATCATTGGTCAATTTACTTTTAACCAAGTCGTAAAATGTTTGTCCCAATGCAACCCCAGTAATTTTATTATTGGCAACGGTTGATTCTGAAACCACCCATGGAACGTGAATGTGGGTGCTATCCGTTCCTCTGTATTCTGAAATTTCAATATCCAAGGAAACATTACCGAAAGCGGCTGTACCTGCTTGGCACCAAATGGAAGTGCTAATCAATTCTCCGGGATCTTTCGCGAACTTAAGAGTAAGATTGTTATTAGACAGTACCGAAGTGTTTGCTCCGATTTGAGTAGCAAAACCACTCACCAAGCGAGTTTCCCCTTGCACGATTAATTTACCTTCGTTGATATCAACGGTTAAGCGATACGTTGCATTCTCCAACAAAGGATTTGTTTTCGTGTCGAAATAATAGACTTTGTTCTCCGGAGCATAAAATAGTCCATTGGTGCTTTTTGTATACAAGGTAGTGTCTCGCAAAGTCCAGGAACGAACAACAGTGTTGTTGATCACTTCTTCAATTTTGGCATTTACATTTGTAAAATAATTGGAATCAGCAATTTGCGCTATATCAAACGCATTTCCAGGGCCAATGAAAGCTCTGTTTATTTTAATAAAATGTAGCGAATCGCTTTGGTCTAAAAGTCCATAAATTACAGGGACTTCTTTGTATTCGGTCGCCAATTGCACATCCTCGTTACAAGATTGAAATGAAAAGGCAATGAGTGCCAACAAGGAAATCAAAAGAAATTTATTCATAATTGCTGTTAAGAAAACAAATGTAAGGAATTCAAACTGACTTTCATAACCGTTAACTCAGTCACAAGGGCCATTGGCTCAATTTAGTCTTTTACTTTGCTGAATCCCATGGCTTTCAGCATCCATTTTGGCAGGTGTTTTTCAGGGTTTCGGTTTTTCAAATTGATGTACCAACCCCATTTTTTCATGACTGGAACTTTGTGTGTTTCAACGAATTCAATCCACGTTCCATCAGGATCTTCAATGTAAGAAAAACGACCACCTGCTTCGCCCATGTCGAAGGTGTTACCGCTATCCACGGTAAATGGGAAACCGGCTTTTTCACAATCCAATTTCAATTGATCCATGCCTTGAATATCAAAACAAAGGTGAATGAATCCCCAATCTCCCCAATAGCGATTTTCGAATATTTTTTTACAATCGGTTCGGTCTAAAGATTGGACCAATTCGATTTCTGTGGAACCCAAAAGTTCAGCAAAAGGTCCTTTTCTTTTTTCTGGATGTCCCAATAAAACTCTACGGTATTTTGTTTGCCCTCCGGGCAATCCACTGAAGCAGTCAAAAACAGCTGTTTCGTCGTAAACGATTTTTGTATACCCTAAAACATCGGAATACAATTTCATGGCAGCATCGATGTCGCTAACTCCAATTAGTGTTCCGGCTACGGCACCACAGTGACTTGGGTGATTCGTATTGGAAAACCAATCCAATCCTTCGACAACATCAAAAATATTACCGTTTGGGTCTTTCACAAAAAAGTGTAATCCACCATCCGGTCTTTTGGCCAAGCCACCAATAATATCAGCGCCATTGCTTTTGAAATAGTCGAAACTTTTTTGAATGTCTTTTGATTTTATACGACAAGCATACAAACCAAAATCGCCCAATTGAATAGCGAAAGTAGCTTTTTCAGTATTTCTAGATGTGTATTGCCAAATTTCAAATCCTCCGCCACCATCCATGGAAAGCGCTAATGTGGCAGTTCGCTTGTGAACTTCGTTTCCGGTGTATCGAATCATTAGTGGTGCCTCTGCAGCATCTTCAAATAATTTTACGTTTACACCAAAAAATGTGCGGTACCATTTCCAAATTTCAGGAACATTGGGAACACCGATCCCCATTTGTTGTATTCCACTGATGATTTTTTGCATGAGATTGTTTTAAGAGGGCAAAGATAAAAACTTGTACCAAATCAAGAATTATCGGATAGCTCTTTCGTTAAAAAGAACGTAGCCAAAGCTAATTTGGAAATTGAGTGGGGTGGTCTGTTTCGGGAAATAGTTCAAGGTGGCGCGCAGTGGCCCTAAAACAGAGTGATAAATAACAGAAGCAGAAGCTAAATACGATTCGCCCTTGAATGGTTTCGAATAATTGAAACCACCAGTATCATTTTTCACCAGTTGAATCAACGGTTGATAATAGAAACCATCAAATCGTACATCAATGCCTTTCGGCAAACTGAAAATTAAGTTGATGCCACCTCCGAAAAATTGAGGAGATCTATATTCTGGTAGAAAATAGGTAAAAGCGTCGGGAATAATATTGAATGCAGTCATGGAAAGCAACGAAGCAGTATAATTTCCAAATAAACTCTGACTATTGAAAGTGGCTTTTCCTTGAAAACCTAAATGAAAAAATGCCGTGCTGATGGGGAAAGTTTGAAAGTCGGCATTCAAATTGAGCCATTGATGTGATTTTTCTTGGTCGGGTTCGATGGATGTGGAACCACTGATGGTTTTTTCATGTCCGTGCACAAAACGAGCCTTGAAGCTGAGGTAATGACCCGAACTGGCAAATTGTTTGCGGTTGAGTGAGTTTTGTTCCAGCTTCCAACAATAGGTTTCGCCTTTGAAAGTAGTAATGTCACTTGTGTCTTGCGAGGTAAAGTTTTCGGTTTGGTAATAATCATCTTCTAGGTTAAACAAACGAAAATCGTAGGTACTCTTGCTGTTATTGGTGATTGGGTGTGAAATTTTTAATCCATAATACATTTCATTCTGAATCAAAAAGGAAGGTTTTACATCTTCAAAAAAGGTGGCGAAACTTTTGAAATAATCCCACCGATTCATGGTGAAGTAGGGTTCGATAGTGATGGGAAATAAGGCAGGGATTTCAATTTTAGCATTGGTATTGATGGAACCATAAAACTTCCCAAAAAAGGACTCAGCGTGTATTTTTAAAGCTGTTTTTTTCAAGCGATAATACGTAATGCCCAAGTAACCTGTGTTAATTGGCCGAGAAGAAATGAGCCCTCCCACCTCTAGTTTTAATTGATTTTTTTTACGAACGACCAAGTTCATGTCATAGGTTCCGTTGCCATTTGTATCAATGGTTGGAAATAAAAATCCAATGTGTTCCGTAGCAGCCAATCTAAAATAGCGTCTTTCAATTTCTTTGGAAGTCAATGGTTTCCGTCTTTTTTCTCTCAACAAAGAATTGCGAACAAAAGAATTGATTTTTTTATCCGTTCCGCTGTTAATTTTGTCAATTTTTAGTGCAGGGATATTTTCTCGGAATTTCTGACGTTCCATGGCCAAATCAGACGGTAAACGCAAGTTTTCGATAAAAGGTAAAATGCTATCGGCGTATTTTAAACCCGTGAGGTAGCCTATGTTGATGGCTTGTTCCACTTGCTTAAAATCAAACGTGCCGACCGTTAAAATGGGTTCAATTAAAATTCCAGCTTCGCATGGCAATTCGAAATTGGAATACCGAACTAACATGTTTTCAATTTGCGACAATAAATCATTTTCCGCTGGTGCCGATGCATTGTAGGATACATTGCTACCAATAATATAATCTGGAATGAATTCATCGTATAAAACATCTGCTGGAAAGTTGTTGTACATTCCACCGTCAAATAAAAGTCGTCCATTAACACGCAAGGGTTGAAAATAGAAAGGGAATGTCATAGATGCGCGCACGGCTTCATTCAAGTGTCCTGATTTGAAAATCACATTTTCCTTCGATACAATGTCTGATGCCAAACACCGGAAAGGCACAAAAAGGTTGTCAAAATCGTTCCCTTTCGCCGCACCAACCGTTCCTAATAATTTCATGAGCTCGTAATCCAAGAAGGTCGAGTTCGTAAAATTGGTAGGCAAAGATTTTTGAAGTATGCTGTCTAAAGAAAGCGGAAAAGAAAACATCGAACTTTTGGGATCATCCTCTTTCGATAAAAATTGTTGTTCTGGCCGAAGTTCGCCCGTTGCCATTCGATAGAAATTCTCATTTTTACAAAATTCTTTAATTTCTACTGGAGAAAATCCGGCAGCATAGAATGCACCAACCAAGGCACCTGCCGATGTTCCTGTAATGTAATCGATTGGAATTCCTTTTTCTTCCAGAGCCTGCAGTACGCCGATGTGCGCGAAGCCGGTTGCGCCCCCGCCACTCAAAACTATACCGACTTTTTGCTGTCCAAAAAGAGTTGTGACAGCGATTAAATGGAGGAATAGTAGAAGAAATTTATTAAGAAATGACTTCAAATGCGTTCTTTTGTACAAATTTAAAAGTATTTGCGAACAATCAAAGCGAATAATATAGTGAAACCATGACAGAAATCAATAAAACAAACGAGTCGGAACCTTTAATAATCACCCTAAAAACCTTTTTTGGTTTAGAGGAAGTTTTGAAAGAAGAATTGGAAGAATTGGGTTTTTCAGACATTACAATTTTAAATCGCGCAGTACAATTATCGGGCGAATGGAAAGATGTTTATTTTATGAATCTGCACGTGCGATGTGCAGTTTCCGTTTTGGTGCAAATCGCTAAATTCAGAATCAAAGATGAAGACGATTTGTATAAAAAAGCGTTTAAAATTGATTGGACTCAATATTTCTCCAACGACAAGACCTTTGCAGTAAAAGGAGCGGTATTTTCCAAATTGTTCCGTCACTCTCAATATCCACACTTCTTATTGAAAGATGCGATTGTTGACAAATTTCGTGACAAAGGAATCGATCGACCAGATGTACAGGTGAAAGCTCCTCAAGTGATGTTTGACTTGTACATTCAAGAAAATGATTGTGTGATTTCCTTGAATACGTCAGGTGTACCTTTGTTTCAAAGAGGCTACAGAGAATCCGTAGGAGATGCACCGATTAATGAAGTGGTGGCGGCAGGATTAATTCGCTTGTCAGGCTGGGATCGAAAAACAGATTTGTACGATCCATTTTGTGGTTCAGGTACCATCTTGATTGAAGCGGCATTGTTGGCTGCAAATATTCCTTCCAATATCGAAAGACACCATTATGCTTTTAAAAACTTCAAGAATTTTCAACCGGAGGTTTGGGACAAAATATACGAAGATGCCAATAAGCGTTGCACAGGTTTGCCATGCAAAATTGCTGGAAGTGACATTAGTTCGGACATGATGTTGAAAGCAAAACGAAATTTACGTGGATTGGCCATTGGGCGTTTCGTTGATATTACTTCCAATGATTTTGCCGATGTGAAAAAACCATTTCCATCTGGCATGGTGATCTCAAATCCCCCTTATGGAGAAAGAATGGGGTCTGATATTCCAGAAATGTATACGGAATTGGGCGATTGGATGAAAAAAGAGCTGACTGGATTTACCTGCTGGATTATTTCAGCGAGTGAAGAAGGTTTGAAAAATGTAGGTTTGCGTCCTGAGCGAAGGGTACGTTTGTACAATGGAGATTTGGAATGTAGTTTCCGTAAATTTTCTATTTACGAAGGCTCTAAAAAAGATCGATACGATGAAGAAGGAAATTTGAAAGAAGAATTCAAACAAGATGATCTCGACGACAATGACGAGAAAATGGATGAGTTAGCTGATTAACAATCCTACTTCATTCATGAAGAGGTAAATTCGTTATTTTATATAAAAAATGCTCGTCCAAATCGGACGAGCATTTTTCTTGATTTTCATTTTTGCGATTAATGTTGAATTAGAATGGGTAAACGTTGTGCAGAATTCGACGAAATAACCTCAAAGGTATACATGCCGTTTGCCAGATCTGATAAATCAATCAGTAATTGAGCACTAGAATTACCATTTTGTTCTGCGACTTTTCTTCCCGCGTAATCAAAAACAATCAATTGAACGATTACCGTATTGCCTGCGTTTATCGTCAGAATTCCTGTTGAAGGATTCGGAAATATTTCGAGCTTGCTACTAGTAGGCTCATCGATTCCGGCGCAACCATCCACGAATATAGTCGATACTGCGGAGTTGCCACAACCATTGCCATCGGTATAAAAGTAGGTCAATGTACTCAATCCTAGACCAGCAAGATTGGGGTCAAATTGACTACCAGTCACGCCATTTCCACTGTAAATCCCACCTGCTGGAGAACCTTGAACCAATGGAATGACAGGATTGTAAATGCAGACATTTTCAAGTGCGTCAAATAAAACAATGGGCAAAGAATTGACAAGAACATTTGTAGCGTTAGAGGTAGAAGAGCAGCCATTTCCATCCGTATAAGTAACACTGTAATTACCCGAAGAATTCACTGTGATGGAAGATGAATTTTCACCAGTTGACCACGTATTTCCAGCGGCTGAAGAAGACGTCAACGTAACCGAATTGCCATCACAAAAAGTGATCGGACCACTGGCTGTAATAAGTGGTGTAGCTGGTGGAGTTGGGTCATTCAATACTTGCGAAACCGTATTTGAATTACAACCTACAGCACTCGTAAATGTAAATGAATAGGAACCGGCGCCTATTCCATTTGCCGATAAAGGTAAGGTACCGTTCATTGAACCAGAAGACGTTCCTGACCAGAATAAATTACCAGATCCAGCACCATTTATTTCAATGCTTCCATTAGCTGTGGAGCAAATGGAAGGGTCGGTAATCGTTCCAACAGCAATTACAGGAATGGGATTTACAATAATTGACGTACCGAATGATGGCGCCGATGTACAACCTGCATTTGATGATGTGACCGTATAGATTCCAGAATTTGAAACAGTTATGGATTGCGTTGTTGCACCTGAAGACCAAATATTTCCGGTGGAAGCAGACGATGTGAGAACCACATTACCTCCAGAACAGAAAGATGTGGGGCCACTCGCTGAAATGGTCGGAGCGGTTGGAATTGGATTTACGGTTATCGTTGTGCCCAAAGAGTTGCCTGAAGTACAGCCAGCCGTTGTGACGGCAACAGTATAGGTCCCAGCAGATGGAACGGTAATGGATTGAGAGGTTGCTCCAGTTGACCAAAGATTACCAGTGGCAGAGGATGACGTCAGCAGAACTGATCCTCCCGTGCAGAAAGTGGTTGGGCCTCCTGCAGAAATGGTTGGTGTGGTTGGTACAGGGTTTACCGTGATGGTTGTACCTCCAGAATTTGATGAGGTACATCCCAAGGCTGTTGTGTTTACGGTAAAAGTTCCAGAGGTGGAAACGGTAATCGACTGGGTTGTTGCACCAGTCGACCATAAATTTCCAGACGCCGCAGAAGAGGTTAACACTACGTTATTTCCAGCGCAAAAAGTTGTTGGACCGCCGGTAGAAATGGTCGGTGCAGTTGGTATAGGATTTACCGTTATTGTTGTGCCCAATGATGGACTGGAGGCGCAACCTGCGTTGGTTACCTCAACGGTATAGGTTCCTGATGAAGGAACGGTTATGGATTGAGTTGTTGCACCCGTCGACCAAAGATTGCCAGTTGGGGAGGAGGAAGACAATACGACCGATCCTCCAGAACAAAATGTTATGGGGCCGCCAGCAGATATAGTTGGAGTTGATGGCGTTGAGTTAACGGTGATGTAATTCGTAATTGTAGTAGTATTCGACCCACCTGCATTGGTAGCCGTGAGTTCCACTGTGTAATTTCCAGAAGCAGCATAGGTTACAGTTGGATTGACCGCTGTTGAAGTAGCCGGTGTTCCACCTGTAAAAGTCCACAAATAGGAAGTCGGTGTGCCCGTTGATGTATTTGTGAAAGCAACGGATTGACCAGGGCAAATGGCTGCTGGCGACCCTGTGAAACTTGCGGTTGGCTGTAGAACAATTGTAGTACCAGTAATATTGATGTTGTCAATAAACAAGCGGTTGCCGTAGTTCGCAATATTTTTGAAGGCAACGATCACGCTTGAATTACCAATATAAGGAGTTAAGTCAACTGTATCACTTCGCCATTGAGCTGCGGTTGGTGTGAAACTTGATAAAGTAGCTGGCGCTGTTGCCAAAACCAAATTAGATTTAGAGTAAATAGTCGTGAAAGTTCCTCCACAATCGGTAGAAACTAATACATCCAATCCATCAAAATTCACAGTATTATATGGTGCATACGCTACATCAAAAGTCAATTTAGCATCGCTTAGTCCCAATAAACTGACCGGTTGGACATGCATTTCGTCATCATCCGAATCGTTGATATTATAGTTGTCAAATAGCATCGAATTACCCGCGGTTGGAGCTGTGCCAATTGTAGAACTTCGCACCCATGTGGAAGAATTGTTTGCATTCACAACCGACCAATTGGTTGGAGGAAAAGTTGCGGTAGTAAAACCTTCCGTTAATGGAAGGGTGGAGCCAGATCCAGCCAAAACGCTTATGTGAGCTAGTTTCACGATTGTGTCTGCGCCATTCGCATTCGATATGGCCAAGGTTACATCGTAAATTCCAGCAGTAGAGTAAGTTATGACTGGATTTTGAACTGTAGACGTTGAAGGCGTTCCACCAGGGAAAGTCCAGGTCCAAGCAGTAGGAGCAAACAAGGATCCATCCGTAAAAGCAACGGTGTTTCCTAAACAAACGGTTTGGGGGGAAGTGAAATCTGCAATTGGAGGGAAGGTGCTCGTACTGGCTAGATCGCTTTCCCAAGTCCCACGACCAAATGTACCTGCTCGTATTTTGGAAGTGGGATAGTAAATCTCTAAGTCACTAATGGATACTCTTGGTAAACCTGGCATGTAATTGGCCCAAGAACTCATCGTATTGTCCATGAAAAATACGCCAACATCCGTGCCGACATAAACCACATCGTTGGCTGCCGCATTTTGGTAAACAATCGTATTGCAAGGAACGTTTGGCAATCCCGTACTTGTGTTTACCCACGAGGTTCCACCATTGGTTGATTTAAATACTTTCGTAGTGGCAGAATAACCAGAAAAAGTGACCCACACAATATTGGGGTCTGTACTTGAAACGGTAACATTGGTCAATGAGGCTGTGCCAGTTGGCAACGTTCCAGTTACATTTGTAAAGCTAGTTCCTCCATTGGACGACTTTGAAATTGCATTTTGTTTGACTGCATAAATAATTTGATTATTGCTCGGTGAAACAACAAACTCCAAAACGTTGTTTGTTCCTGAGGGCGTTCCTACCGCTGACCAACTTGTTCCTCCGTTGGTAGATTTGTAAAGATCTGCTCGACCGGCAGCATAAAGTGTTGCGACAGCAACGGGATCTTGTTTGTATGGGCACAACCAACTTCCGCCAGGTAAACCGGTTGTAATGGTTGTCCAAGAGGAACCACCATTGGTAGATTTGTAATAATCACCGTAAACATAAGAACCGTATATCGTATTGTTATTCGTTCGATCGATAAAGCAATCCATACCATCGCCACCGTAAATTTGGGACCAACCCCCACCATTTAATAAATTGGTTCCATTATCTTGATGTCCAGCAACTATTTTACCTGCAATGTTTGAGGACAAACCAATACGGTATTGTTGTGCAATTTGCAAGTTAGCACTAATGTCACTGAAAGATGTACCCGAGTTGGATGTTTTGAAAATACCACCATCACAACCAATGAAATAAGTGGTTGAAGAACCCGGCAAATATTCGATGGCGTGGCAATCGGCGTGCACATAAGGAGCACTGCTGCCCGTCCAATGAGAATTGAGGGTCCAAGTAACACCACCATCTGTTGACCGCCACGTATTTACTCCACCGACAATAATTGTATTAGCGGCAGTTGGAGATGCGGCAATGGATAAGTCGTAAAAGGCTTGACCTCCTAAATCACTTCCGCTGGCATTCCATCCCAATAAATTGGGTGAAGTTGGTCCTTTTTGGGTTGAAAATGTGGCCCCTGAATCGGTTGATCGATAAATACCCAATAGCCCTTGATCAGAGGATTGTCCAATCAATAAATATACATAGGCATTGTTGGCCGGGGTAACGGCAATGGCAATCCGCTGAACACCCGAAGTAGGCAAACCGGATGAAATCGTTGACCAGGTAATTCCATTATCGGTAGACTTTTGAAATATTGTACCGGCTGCATAAACTGTATTAGCCGTTCCTGGAGAAAATTCAGCATCTTTAAATGAACCCGTGCTCGTTTGCGTCCATGTGGTGCCACCATCTGCGGTTCGGTAAATGCCATTGGTTGTAGCAGCAATCAAAATAAGTGGATTGGTTGGGTGCATTAATAGCCTAGATATTCTTCGTCCAAGTGAAACCGCCCAGGTCAAACCAGTTGTATTCCAAGTTGCTCCGCCATCTATAGATTTCAAAACACCTATACTATAAGAATCGCCCGCTTCACCATCGCCTGTTGCGAGGTACATTGTTTGTGTGTTGGCTGGATTTATGGCAATATCTGTGCAACCAATGACGGTCAACTGATCCGTATTGGTGGTCCAGCTTACTCCACCATTTGTAGATTTCCACAAGCCTCCATCTGGGGCTCCAACATAAATTGTGTTAGAATTGGTTGGGTCGAATCGAACAAAATTGATTCTTCCAGCACCACCTCCAACGGGTGCTCCAATGGGCCCAACGGGCGTCCAATTTGCTAAAGGAGTTGGTGTAGAGTCATTTTGACACGAAACGATCCAATCTAGATAATTGGGATAAGCCAACGAGGGAAGTGTAATGTCACCACTTGGATAAACGCGTGGTTCCATGTAATTTTCCCAGCGTTTAAATGTTTTGTAGCCTTTTCCTTTTTCAATAGTTTTATCTCGCCAATAGTTATTGAAGGCATTTTGAACATCATAGAAATTGGCAGCTGGGTCAGCCATCATGTTTACCCAACTTGTATCATTGACTTGCCCGAAAAATGTAAAGGGAAAGAGGAAAATAATCAACAATTGTTTGAGTAGTAGACTTTTTTTCATAGCATTATTTTTTTGGAATTTTAAGAAGAGTCAACCTTTTTAATCGGTTTTGTAGAGACTTGAATCGACTCTAAAAAGTTCATTCAAGATAGTCGACAAACGGAGAAATAATTGGTTTGTCGTTTTCACAATCAATTTACAATAATACTAAACTTTTGTTATTTTATATCCATTTGAATCAGAATTTTAAGCGTAGAGAAACAATTCAAATTGTGCTGAATTGTGCACTTTGGCAACTGATTTTAGGTGACTATTTTTCTTGTTCGATTCGCCCAATTAATTTTCGATACGTTGAACTTCCTTTTTATAAAACACACCTACTTTGGATACCGAGTTATTTCCTCTAAAGTGCCGAATCATTTGAATTGGAAATATTATATTGAAAAAAATGCCAGCATTCAATCCAATTTTGTGAATTCTCAAGGCCTTTAGGCATTAAAGAGCAAGAAGTTCTTCCAGTAGTACTGTGTAGTCGTGTTGCAAATCTTCGTTTAAGGTTTGAATACCTTTACGAATCATTCTGATTTGCGTTTCGAGCGTATTCATGATTACTTTGTTGCGCTCAACCTTGGGTCTAAATTCCAGAACACATTTACAAAAATGGAGTAAGAGTTCAATTTCTATTTCCTTTTTTTGAGCGTACCGAATGTTCTTTTTTGTATTGGCTAAAATTTTACGGATGCCTTTTCGAATATAGAAAAAACTGGAACGATTGATTTGCGCAAAGGCTTCATTCATTTCTTCCTTGCCACATTCGATGAACAAATCGTCGCTTTCGGATTCATATAGCAAATATGAAACGAGCTCCTTGTTGTCTTTTTTAAACCGGATGAGTCGCAATGTCAATTCCAACAGTTCCTCTTGGGAACAATTTTTTAAATCCGATTTTATGTCTTTTAAACTCGAAGGCTTCATTTATTTTTCCGTATCGTCTTTTTTATCGGTGACTTTTTGTTGCCTTGTAACTTTTCAGCAACTTTTACATAAATGAGTTTATAACGACCGTTTTGACTGTCTCGTTGGTCTACCTCAAATTGAGGAATGGATTTTATGAGAGGGGTTAATTTTAAGAAACCATAATTTCGCGCGTCAAAATTGGGCTGTTTTTTTTGCAACAAGCCACCCACATCACCTAAAAAAGCCCATCCGTCTTCATCTGCCAAATCTGAAATACTGTTGGAGATAAACTGTATTACTTTTTGTGTAACGGGTTCTTTCTCGGCTGTTTTTACTTCTGTGTCTTCTGTTTCGCTTTCTTGTGGTAGTTTCTTTAAAATTTCTATGTAGATGAATTTATCACAGGCAACAATAAAAGGGTTGGGTGTTTTTCGTTCACCAATTCCGAATACTTTCATTCCTGCTTCGCGGAGTCGAGTAGCCAAACGAGTGAAATCACTATCACTTGAAACGAGGCAAAAACCATCCACTTTTTCAGAATACAGTATATCCATGGCGTCAATAATCATGGCTGAATCAGTTGCGTTTTTACCTGTTGTATACCCATATTGCTGAATAGGGGTTATGGCATTTTCGAGCAATAAATTTTTCCATTTCGTTAAGTGCGGTTTGGTCCAGTCACCGTAAATCCTCTTGATAGTCGGATTGCCGTATTTTGCAATTTCTTCCATCATTTCACTTATGTAAGCGGAAGGTATGTTGTCGCCGTCAATAAGTACAGCTAGTTTAATATCCATTTTGGAGTTGTATTTCATTAAAGGTACGAAAATGGATGCAATTGTCATTCTGACCAACCATCTTAAATCGAATTTTTATACATCGTCGGCTAGGGATAGACATTGCTTTAAACGCTTAGAACAAAAAAAAGCGAGAATTCAATAAAGAATTCTCGCTTTTCAAACTATTTGTTAGCGGATTAGTTTCTTACCAATTGAACAAATCCTTTTCCTTTAACTGTGTCGCCATTGATGCCAATCGCTTCGTAGTTATAGAAATAAGTACCATCTCCTGCTTCATTTCCGTTTGGTGTTTTACCATCCCAACCTTGAGGATAATCTACAGTGTAATCAAGCGTTCGGTCGTACATTACATTACCCCAACGGTTCACAATTGTCAATTTGAATTCCACCGTATAGATAGTTTCGAAGAAGAACAAATCATTTTTACCGTCACCGTTTGGCGTAAATACATTCGGGTCCTGTACAACTGGAATTGGGTAAACACAACTGCCATTGTTTATCACTGCCGTTGGATCGTAATTCATCGCGTTTGGATCAGTACAACCGCAAACGACTACATCGATATTGAGCGTAGCAGAAGTACCACACGTTTTTGTATTGTCCAAATAAGCCAAAAGCGTTATTTGTCCGGAAGTAAAATATTGTTGAGTTGAGCCAGTCAAATCCGTATTGATTGACGTATTTCCATTACCAAAGTCCCACTCGTAATATGTGCAATTTTGACTAGTATTGGTAATGTCTACATACATCCCAGCACAGCCATCATTTGAGCTTACAGTGAAATCAGCCAATGGAGGGTTGAGCATATCTACTTGAATACTATCTACATCAAAACAAACGTTGTCCGTAATTGTGAAATAGTACCATCCACCTGTGATATTGTTCCAAAGATTAGATGAAATTGAACCACCCATCCCTGGTGTAACATGGTCAATCGAATCTTGCCACAACAGAATTGGTGAACCCGTCGCTCCTGAGAAAACAGCATTTACGGATCCGTCAGGTTGACAAGTTGTCGAAGGTGTTTGTGTCAAAAGATCAATGTTCAATTTTTTGTCAATAACGAAAATAACAGAATCTGTTCGTGTGCGCAAACACTTATCCTGGAAGGTAACGTAATAAGTTAATTCCTCGTGTTCAGCGCCGGTTGATGTCATTGTCGTTGTATTCAATGTTGAACCATTTGACCACAAATAGGTTATTGGGGCGGAAGCTCCAGTTACTCCGGAAACACCAACGCTGGCCGTTTCAAATGGACAATATTTGGTTATCGTGTCTGGTAAGTTATACATTAAGTTGTCTATTTGAGAAACAACCAAAACAATCGAATCATTTTCAATATATCCACAAGCCTCTGTTGCTGTTACATAAAATGTAATCGTATCAGTAATAGCGGTTGGCGTTGAATTCAAGAAAGAGAAAATCGTGCTGCTTCCATTGGACCAGTTGTAAGAAATCGGACCAACTGCACCAACAATACCTGTAATTTGTGCCAAAGCTGAATCTCCTGGACAATAAACCGTCATGGTATCAAAAAGATTGAAGTCGAACAAATCCACATCAAAGTGATCAATGTAAACACTATCATTTGTTGAACAAACGTTGTCTGTAACCGTAACATAATACCATCCCGGACTTAAACCATTCATGTTACTGGAGATGGAAGAAGTATTACCCGTCGCTCCTGGAGCGGCAGACCAGTTATAAGATACAGGACCTTGATTACCACTTACCACAACATGGGCAGAACCATTCGCACTGCAATTGGATTGATCTACATGCGTTATGGTATCTATCGTAAGCGATTGATTGACATACAGAAGTAAACTATCCGTGACCGTGAACCCACAACCGTCGGTGACGTCGACATAATACGTTATTGTATCGTGCGGATTTCCTCCGGCGGCAAGTGATCCAGTTGCTGTAGTGCTCCCCGAGCTCCAGTTGTAAGAAATTGGTTGGGATGCAGTAGCTGTAATTCCTGTAACGGATGCGGTGGTTGTAGCCAAAGGACAGTAAACAGTTGCAGAAGCAGGTAAATTATAGGAAAATGCACCGTTGAACAAATTAACGTAAACCGTGTCAGATGTACATTGTAAAACCCCCGTTGTGTCGTAAACATAAGCTACAAAAGAAGTGTCACCCGTTGGAACCATCCAGAAAGAAGTCGTGTCCATTAATCCAGTACTCCAGTTAATAACTGAATTCGTACCACAAGGTGCCCCTGTTGCATTAATGGCGATATTGTCAATTCCCCAGTTATCACAACAAGAACCAGAAGTCGTAGACTGGGTCCAACGGAACATAGTACTTGTACTTAATGCTCCAGCGGGAATAGCAACTTGGAATGAATTCCAAGACGTATAGGCTGTCGCTCCTGAGTATCCAGGTGAAACAGTCATTGGGTTGGTCGGAAGGGTAAATCCTCCAGGACTGTAATAGATGATATCAATCCAAGTCAAACCACCATCCAAACTGTATTGAAGACTCACGCCCTCATTTGATTGATCCGGGCCTTCGCATGGCGTAGTCCCGCCCTGAACGGCATATACCATCTCAAAGTTGATCAATCCCCCACAAGTAACATCGAAAGCAGCGGTAGTAAGTCCTGGAATACCAGTACTCGTTGCTGCCCAATAATAGGGTGTATTGTCCAAACTTGCGATACATGGTGAGGAGAAAAAAGTGGTTCCTGAAGCCGACCAGCCAGCTGGTAAAGCGGAGGTATTAAAGTCGAAAATTTGACTTGAATCCACCAATCCACCAACAGCTGAAATTAAAACAGAGTCACCTGGACAAACGATATTTGTATACATTGGGTAAACGTCAATTAAACAAATACCTTGTGCGCTCACCTTACTCGAAAAGAGGATAGTGCAAGCAAATAAAAAAGCTAGTAATTTTCTCATAATTCGATTTTAGTCAATTTTTAAATTGGTAATACGTGTATTGGTAAAATTCCAACCACCCTTGAAATTTGGATTTTTAATGATATGAGACATACCATTTTGCGTGAAAGAACAATCCTCTTGAAGCGTTGAGTTGGCTTGGATTTTTTGCACAAAAAATGATTCCAATTCATCATTACATCCATGACATCCTTCTGTGTACTCAATCACAAAATTGTACGAAACTTCTTTCGCTTCATTTGTCGTATTGACAATTTTCAAAAAAGCGATATCAAAAGGGGCTTTCAAATCTTTGGACATGGAACATGGCTGAACCCTGCCGTAAATTTGAACGCCGCTTTGTTCGTTCAACAATTGCCATTCATTCGATAAATTTCCGGTGCTTTGAGCCCAAGTGAAACTGGACAAAACAATCGAGAAAAGAAAAAGTGAAAATCTCATAGTTTTAATTATCATATTCATATTATTTTTTTCTACTCTGGATTAGACGCAGAAGTTTTTTAATAAGTTGCATGTAAAAGTAAAGAGTAATTGCGGTTTTAAGAAACTGGACATGAATTTTTTATCCACATGTGAAATGTTTAACAATTATACATCTTATCCATTGAATACTAACAATTGTTAGTATTATGTCTTTCAGTTGCTTATCACTAAATTTTGCACCCAGGTAACGAAAGTTAGTAAGTGAAATCCGAGTAAAATCACGAGCCACAAATATTTTTTATTTGACATCGCAATTTGTTTTCCTAAAACTAAAAAAAAAGGAAAAATAATGGAAATGAAACGAGTCATGGAGGTAACCGATCCGGAACAGAGTGGGAGAATCAGACTAATCCAAATTAAAAGATTTAAGCTGATTGGTAACTTTTTTCGGATAGAAAAGGCAAAAAGTATAGCGAATATGGAATATATGGAATTGAATTGGGTGGCCAAATCGCCTTTTCTAAAAAATGCGAGTAGGGGAAACATGAATTCTCTGTACCAACCGGCTTGAGCAATGCTGAATGCAAAAGGGAAACCAGTCATTTTGTATTGGTAATAACAGTAAAGAAGGAAGGCGATTGGACCCGTTAAAAAGGCCAAAGAAGTGAGGATTGTTTTTTTTGACTTTACGTTTTGCCAATCTAATTTCCATTTAACCAATAAATTATTTTGTTCCAAATAATAAACAAACAAAGGTATTAATAAGAACAATCCATTAGGGCGCAACAAAATCAAAGGAATTATTAAAAAAGACAGGAGTACTTGTCTTTTGAAATGAATAGCAATAAAACTGAAAATCAGAAAAGTGAAGAAGAGCGCCTCAGTATAAAACATGGAAAAATAAAAGGCAAATGGAAAGCAAAAAAGAAGTACGGTGGCATACAAGGCATTTTGTTCATTTTTTAGAAATAGAAGACCAAACCAAAACATGCCAAGCATGGAAAGAAATGAAAACAATAGACTGAGTACAAATGCGGCGGAAGCATAACCCATCCCCAACACATTTTTCATTCCAGCCAGTAGTTTGGGATAAAGCGGGAAAAATGCCCATTCGCTTTGTTTGAAATCTTTGGCGTTGGCGTACCCTAAATCGATTTTCTTTGTGACGATTGGGTAACCATTTTCCGCAATTTTTTGATACCAGTAAGCATCATATTTTCTTGTGGTTTGGATATACTTTTCGTACACATTTCCGTAGAGAGGTTCCTCAGCAAAAGTAACATTGACAATTAAATAAACTACTTTGATGCCTAAGGAGAAAAGCAACAAGAGAAAAATATACTTCAATTTTGGCATATAGAATGCTGGAAATTATTTTGACAATTTCAAATCGATCACGTTTCAAAAGTAGAAAATAAATGTTTTGGTTTTGATAAATATTCGATGGAGTTGGGATCCTGTGTTGGTAAGAGCTAAAAAGCCGAACTTCTTTTTTGAAATTCGGCTTTGAAATATAGTTTAAATTGGATTACAAGTGAATCACCTCTCCGTAAGCTGCCGCTGCCGCTTCCATGATCGCTTCCGACATGGTTGGATGCGGGTGAACTGTTTTGATCAACTCATGACCGGTTGTTTCCAGTTTGCGAATCGCAACGATTTCAGCAATCATCTCAGTTACGTTAGCGCCAATCATATGTGCACCTAAAACTTCACCGTATTGTTCGTCGAAAATCAACTTCACAAATCCATCTTTTGCTCCGGCAGCACTTGCTTTACCTGAAGCTGAGAATGGGAATTTACCTACTTTGATTTTGAATCCTTTTTCGATCGCCTGTGCTTCTGTCATTCCAACGGATGAAATTTCAGGAGAAGCATAAGTACATCCTGGGATATTTCCATAATCCAATGGTTCTGGATTGTGTCCTGCTATTTTCTCAACACAAATAATACCTTCAGCAGAAGCAACGTGTGCCAAAGCAGCAGTTGGAATTACATCGCCGATTGCATAATAGCCTGGAATGTTTGTTTGGTAGAAATCGTTTACAAGAATACGACCTTTATCCGTTACAATTCCCATTTCTTCCAAACCAATATTTTGAATGTTGGCCTCAATACCAACGGCAGAAAGAACAACATCGCATTCGATTTTTTCTTCTCCTTTTGCTGTTTTTACGGTTACAACACAACCTTTACCTTTCGTGCTAACCGATTCAACAGATGAACCTGTCATCACATTGATTCCTGCTTTTTTGAAAGATTTTTCCAATTGCTTTGAAACTTCAATGTCTTCAATCGGAACGATGTTTGGCATGTATTCTATGATTGTAACTTCTGTTCCGATCGCGTTGTAGAAATAAGCAAACTCAACACCGATAGCACCTGAACCAACCACAACTAATTTTTTCGGCTGTGATTTCAATGTCATTGCTTCACGGTAACCAATGATTTTTTCACCGTCTTGTGGTAAGTTTGGCAATTGACGACTTCTAGCGCCAGTAGCGATGATCAAACCTTTGTCAGCTGCGTACTCCGTTACTTTGCCATCCGCATCTGTAACCGCTACTTTTTTACCAGGTTTCACAACACCAGTACCCATCAAAACGTCAATTTTGTTTTTTTTCAACAAGAATTGAACACCTTTGCTCATACCGCCGGCTACGTCACGACTTCGGTTGACCATTCCACCAAAATCAGCAGTTGGTGCCGCCACTTTGATTCCATAATCAGCTGCATGGTTGATGTATTCGAAAACGTTGGCACTTTTTAACAATGCTTTTGTTGGGATACAACCCCAATTCAAACAAACTCCTCCAAGATTTTCTTTTTCTACAATTGCCGTTTTCAAACCCAATTGCGCGGCACGAATGGCAGTTACATATCCACCTGGTCCACTTCCTATGACAATAATATCGTAATTCATATTCGCTAAATATCTATTTGAGTGGCGAAGTTAAGGAAAGATTTGAAAATAGGAGGTTCAATAACTTAAGTATCTATCAAATTCCAATCTAAGGTGAAACGAATCAAATTCTAGTTTAAAATGAAATCACATCGTGATGAAATGTCGCTAATCTGAAGAAAATCAATCGTAATAGGAATCCCATCGGGATGATACATCTCCTACTCATCCAAAGGTTCATGAAAAGTATAGTTCTCATCAAAATCAATCTCATGTTCTATTAGAAATTCCTGATACTCTTTGTGAAAAGTCTTTTTGGCGTGATGAATTTCTTGATTATGAATATACGTTGCAACGCTCGATACGTGTGATTTTGAATATGAAAAAGCGCCAAAACCACTTTGCCATTCGAATTTCGATCGAGTAAATTTCCGTTCATTAATCCAACGTGATGAATTTGCTTTGATTACTTGACAAAGTTCAGAAGTAGATTGATGGGGCTTCATCGAAATCAATATATGCAGGTGATCCGGCATTCCATTAATTGCTAAAAGTTTATGACCTTTCGCTTCAACAATGCCGGTAATATATTTGTATAGTTCAACTTTCCATGATGTATGGATCAGGTTGCTTCGATACTTTACCACGCAAACAAATTGCATGTAAATCTGGGTATAGGTGTTCGCCATTTAGTAGTATTTTAAAATTTTCACTTTAAGTTATTTCAAAAGTTGATTTAAAGCAAGATTTAAAGCAAGATTTAAAGCAAGATTTATCAGTTCTATTTCTAAAATTTCGGCAAAATATGTCGTCCCGCTGGGACTTTTGCGAGTTGGGAGGTTTTTGTGGTTACAAGGATATCGTCCTTACAGGACTTGGTTTACCAATGAAATCCCATCGAGATGTAATGTATCTAATCTCAAAATGCTTACCCCGAATCCGAATCCCATCGGGATGAAATGCATCTAATCTCAAAATGCTTACCTCAAATCCGAATCCCATTGGGCTGAAATCAACACGGTCTAAAAAAAACAATGAAATCCCATCGGGATGTAATTTCAAAAGTTGATTTAAAGCAAGATTTATCAGTTCTATTTCTAAAATTTAGGCAAAATATGTCGTCCCGCTGGGACTTTTGCTGCGTTGGGAAGCTTTTGTGGTTAAAGGATATCGTCCTTACAGGACTTGGTTTCAAAATGAAATCCCATCGGGATGTAATGTATTTAATCCCAATATGCGTACCCCGAATCCGAATCACATCGGGATGAAATGTGCCAAGGCTCAAAGCGCTAACTATAAATCTGAATCCAATCGGGATGAAATCTAAAAGGCATTAAATTCTCACTCAAAATGAAATCCCATCGGGATGTAATGTATCTAATCTCAAAATGATTACCTCGAATCCGAATCCCATAGGGATGAAATGTGCCAAGGCTCAAAGCGCTAACTATAAATCTGAATCCCATCGAGATGAAATCTGAGAGACATGAAATTCTCACTCAAAATGAAATCCCATCGGGATGCAATGTATCTAATCCCAAAATGCGTACCCCGAATCCGAATCCCATCGGGATGAAATATCTACTCAACACCAGAAGTTAGAACCATAGATGTGTGAAAAACTTCTCTTATTCGTGAAAACTAGTCCTTCCTTTCACAGATAATTTGATTAATTTTGCACCTCAATCGAGCGTTATGGAAAGCACATTACAAAAAGAAGCAACACTAGAACAAGCAGTAGAATTAGGCTTAAGACCTGATGAATTTGATAAAATCAAAGAGATTTTGGGTCGTACACCCAATTTTACAGAAACGGCCGTTTATTCTGTCATGTGGTCGGAACATTGCTCGTATAAAAACTCGATTTTTTGGTTGAAACAATTGCCCAAAGATGGTCCACATATGTTGGTGAAAGCCGGTGAAGAAAATGCTGGATTGGTCGATATCGGAGATGGTTTGGGTTGCGCATTTAAAATCGAATCACACAATCACCCAAGTGCATTGGAGCCGTATCAAGGCGCGGCAACGGGTGTTGGTGGTATCAACCGTGATATTTTCACAATGGGTGCTCGTCCCATTGCTCAATTGAATTCCCTTCGTTTTGGAAACATCGATCGCGACCGCACAAAGTGGTTGGTGAAAGGTGTTACAAAAGGAATTGGCGATTATGGAAATGCGTTTGGTATTCCAATCGTTGGAGGAGAAGTTTTCTTCGATGATTCCTACAACACAAATCCTTTGGTGAATGCTTTCTCTGCAGGAATCATCGACTCTAAAAAGATTATTTCAGCGAAATCTAAAGGACCCGGCAACCCGGTTTTCATTGTAGGTTCTTCTACAGGAAAAGACGGAATTGCAGGTGCCGCGTTCGCTTCAAAAGATATTACAGAAGAATCTGCATCGGATTTGCCATCTGTACAAGTGGGTGATCCATTTATGGAAAAATTGTTATTGGAAGCAACCATGGAGTTGCTGACAACCGACGCAGTTGCAGGAATGCAAGACATGGGTGCGGCAGGAATTACTTGTTCTTCATGTGAAATGAGTGCAGGTGGTAATGTCGGAATGGATGTTCATTTGGACCGCGTTCCAACACGCCAAGATAATATGTTACCGTATGAGATTTTGCTTTCAGAATCGCAAGAGCGAATGTTGGTAGTCGTAAACAAAGGACACGAAGAAGAAGTGAAACGCATTTTCGATAAATGGGATTTGCATGCAGAGGAAATTGGAGTTGTTACAGATTCCACGCAAGTTCGTTATTTCATGAATGGTGAATTGGTAGGCGACGTTCCAGCTGAATCCTTGGTTTTGGGTGGCGGTGCTCCCGTTTACGAACGAGAATACAAAGAACCAGCTTACTTCCAAGAATACAAAAAATTTAACATTGATTCCGTTCCTCAACCAGAAGATTTAGTGGCGGTAGCGAATACTTTGTTGGCACATCCAAACATTGCATCCAAACGATGGGTGTACGAACAATACGATTCCATGGTTGGAACAAGAACCATGACAACGAACCGTCCTTCGGATGCAGGTGTCGTAAATATCAAAGGAACCAACAAAGCTTTAGCGATGACGGTGGATTGCAATTCCCGTTACGTACATGCGGATCCGGAAGTTGGAACGCAAATCGCGGTTTCAGAAGCAGCAAGAAACATTGTCTGTTCGGGTGGTGTTCCATCTGCGATTACAAATTGTTTGAACTTTGGAAATCCATACAATCCAGAATCCTTCTGGCAATTTGTTGGGGCGATCAAAGGAATGTCAAAAGCGTGTTTGAAATTCTCGACACCAGTAACCGGTGGAAACGTTTCATTCTACAACCAAACATCCATAGATGGAGTTGAAATCCCGGTTTTCCCAACGCCTACGATTGGAATGATTGGAATTTTGGAGGACAAAGACAAAGTGATGAGTTTGGATTTCAAACAAAAAGGAGATTTGATTTTTATTTTGGGCGATTCACATAACGATATTTCTTCTTCTGAATACTTGGTAAGTTACCACGGTGTAAAAGAGTCTCCAGCACCTTTCTTTGATTTGGACAAAGAATTTGAATTACAAGAGAAAGTAAAAGGATTAATTGCGAACGAAATAGTTAACGCTGTACACGATTGTGCCGATGGTGGTTTGTTCATTACCTTGTACGAAATGTCTGCTCCTCGAAATTTAGGATTTGATATTGTAACAGATGCCGAAATCAGAGAAGATGCATTCTTGTTTGGAGAATCTCAAAGTAGAGTAGTAGTAACGGTTGAAGAAGACAAAGAAGAAGATTTCATTGAATTCATGATTGAATCTGGCGTGAACTTTACTTTGCTAGGACACGTTACCAAAGGAAAAATGACCGTGGATGATTACCATTTTGGATTTATCCATGAAGCGAAAGAAATCTATGACAATGCATTAGGCAAACGTTTGGAAGCTTAATCACTAGAATATTTTTTAAAAAAAAGTGGTCCAAATGGGTCACTTTTTTTTATGGGGAAAACCCCAAATTCTCGGGAAAAATCACCAAAGTTTGTTGTAAATTCCATCAACTATAATCGTTAAGTTTGAAATAAAAATGATGGAAACTCAACTTACTACTGATGCTCATCTGATCAATTTTCGAAATTTCAGAAAACAATTGGATACTTCCAATGAATCCTGGTCGCTTTCCTTATCGGAAATTACTTTGCATCCTGATTTCGGCGGTTTTATCAACCATTTTTTAGGCAGAAAGGAGCACATACATATGGTCTCCATTGCCTGGGATTATTCAGGGATGAATCCAACCATTTATCCTCGTTTGAATTTTACCTTCACTAAACAGCCGTTTTTACTGAATCCTGGTAATCCAAAACCGCTTTCGAACCGAACTTTGTTTGCTCAAAAAAAAGTAGTGGATTCTTTGAATGTTGCCCTTTTTTTCTTTAAAAGTAAAAATGGGGGAAGCGTCAAAGAACTAATAGACTTACTAGAAAGTCATGTGAACTTAAGTTTGCTCAGTCAAAAATTAACCAGTTTGAATCCGGATACTGCCAGTGAAAAGAAAAAGTATATGAACTATGTTTATGATGCTTTGTGTTTAAACTTAGCGGAACTGATTAAAAAGTCAGAGTCAAAATATATCACTACGATTCAATTCAGCTATCCAGTAGAGGATGAATGGAATTATTATGGAGACGAAACACTCATGAAAGATGGTGTGCGCATTCAGTTGACTAAAAATAAAATCTAACCTTAATTCAGGAAAAGGTAGGTTTCCTGCTGCGACTTTCTACTTCGAAACTTTTTTGTGCTATCATTTGGTCAAATTGTGCTATTCCTTTTTTGACTTCGCGGATACTTTTGGTTTTAGGAATACTAAAACAAGTAACTATGAGTATAGCACAAAGACCTGAATTTAAGGCAAAATACGGTAATTTTATTGGGGGCAAATTTGTTGCTCCAATCAAAGGAGAATACTTTGATAACATTTCTCCAATTGATGGAAAAGTGTTTACAAGCGCGGCACGTTCGACGAAAGAAGATGTGGATGCGGCTCTGGATGCGGCACATTTGGCTTTTAAAACATGGGGAAAATCATCTGCAGCCTACCGAAGCAGTGTATTGAACAAAATTGCTGATCGAATAGAAGAAAATCTAGAATACCTTGCAATTGTTGAAGCAATTGACAACGGGAAAGCGATTCGTGAAACTAGAGCAGCTGATTTACCGTTGGTAATTGACCATTTCCGCTATTTTGCTGGTGTTATTCGCGCAGATGAAAGTGGAATTTCAGAACATGACGAAAACACGGTAAGCATTTGTTTGAACGAGCCTTTGGGTGTTGTAGGACAAATCATTCCTTGGAACTTTCCTCTTTTGATGGCGACTTGGAAAATTGCTCCTGCTTTAGCAGCTGGTAACTGCTGTGTAGTAAAACCAGCGGAACAAACGCCAACGTCGATTATGATTCTTTTGGAATTGATTCAAGATTTATTACCAGCAGGCGTTTTGAATGTGATTACCGGTTTCGGATTGGAAGCAGGTAAACCATTGGCGCAATCGGATCGTGTAGCGAAAGTATCTTTTACAGGTGAAACTACTACAGGTCGTTTAATCATGCAATATGCTTCTGAAAACTTGATACCCGTTACCATGGAATTGGGCGGGAAATCACCGAATATTTTCTTCTCCTCTGTTGCAGATGAAGATGATGCATTCTTTGATAAAGCGATTGAAGGCGCAGTTTTGTTTGCCTTGAATCAAGGTGAAGTTTGTACTTGTCCGTCTCGAATTTTGGTACAAGAAGACATTTATGAAAAATTCATGACCCGCGTTATTGAGCGCACCAACGCTATCAAAATGGGCCATCCATTGGACGGGTCTACGATGATGGGTGCTCAATCGTCTAACGACCAATACGAGAAAATTCAATCGTATTTGAAAATTGGTAAAGAAGAAGGAGCGGAAGTTCTTTGCGGTGGTGAAGTAAACCATTTGGAAGGTGAATTGGCGGATGGCTTTTACATCCAACCAACTATTTTCAAAGGACACAACAAAATGCGTATTTTCCAAGAAGAAATTTTTGGACCAGTAACCTGCGTTACAACTTTTAAAACAGTGGAAGAAGCCATTGAAATTGCGAACGATACGATGTATGGGTTGGGTGCAGGTGTTTGGACACGTGACGCGCATGAATTGTACCAAGTTCCACGTGCAATTCAAGCAGGACGCGTTTGGGTAAACAATTACCACGCTTATCCAGCTCATGCCTCTTTTGGAGGATATAAAAAATCAGGATTCGGTAGAGAAAATCACAAAATGATGTTGGCGCATTACACGCAAACAAAAAACATGTTGATCTCTTACGATAAAAACAAGTTAGGTTTCTTTTGATTTAGATCAAATGATTGTGCCAAAGCCTGATTTTCCCTTAGTCAGGCTTTGGCCTTTTTATTTTCCCCCTTTGGAGGGGGATCAAGGGGGAGGTTTGCAAATTTAAAAGGTAAAATTCTTGTTTATCAGTAGACTAAAACAAATCCAGAACAAAAATATCAAAAACACCATGACAAACCGCGTATCCATCACCCCAGAAGCCATTGCTTTGATCCATCAGCTCAAAGAAAAATATGGCGAATTGATGTTTCATCAAAGTGGCGGATGCTGCGATGGTTCACAACCGATGTGTTTCGAAAAAGGAGATTTTCGCTTGGGACAAAGTGACGTTTGTTTGGGTGAAATTGAAGGCTGTGAGTTTTGGATGAACAAAGACCAATTCGAATATTGGAAATACACTCACTTAACGATTCATGTCGTAAAAGGAATGGGTTCTAGTTTTTCATTGGAGATTCCCTTGGGTTTCCGATTTTTGACCCAATCACGGATGTTTACCGACGAAGAATTGACACAATTGACGCCCCTGAAATTTGTAGAAGATTAATTGATGTACAACAATTGATATTGTTTTGGCGTGATACCTTCGTGCTTTTTGAACAAGCGAATAAAATAATTACAATCTTCAAATCCTGCTAAATACCCGACTTCGTTGATGTGCAAACCTTGGTCGCGGAGCAATTGTTTGGCGCACTTTATTTTCTCGTTGAGCACAAACTCAATGGGACTCATACCCAATTCACGTTTGAAATACCGATAAAACGAGGTATTGCTCATTCCGGCTTGTTCACTCAATGTTTTCAATTGAATTCTTTCGTTCAAATTGTTGTGAATGTATTCCACCACATGTTGAATTGGGCTATCGATATCGATGTAATTGCCTTGTTCGGCTGATTTGGCCGTTTGCGATTGAATAATTCGAATCAACAATTCTTGCAAAGTTAAATCCGCGATAGCATCTTTGGTCAAATTCGTGCTCATGCATTCCTTTACCAATTTGTTGATCGTACTAGCTAAATCTACATTGTTGTAGAAAAAGTAATTTTCTGAATTCAACTGCCACATCTTATTTTTCCCTTCTTTCGGGTATTTTTCGTTGAGGAAATTCAAGGTTTCGGTGATTTTTGCTTGGTCAATGGCCAAAGCCAAACATTGGGTTGGATTGTTGTTTTTTGCTTCTGGGAAATCAATTTTCATGACTTCGTTGGCGGGAATCACCACTGTTTCGCCCGGCAAATAATCAAAACCAGGTTCATCGAATAGATGCATCACTTTTTTACCACGCAACATGCTCGTAACAACCAAATCATTGAATTTTAGCGGAACCAAAGTAGATTGTTGGTAGGTTTCAAAAATATTCAATTCGCAATTCTCCAAAGAGAAAACCGTGCGATTTTCCACCAACGTTTTCAGCGATCGTTCATGCGTTAATTCCGGTGCGTGCAATAAAGTTTTCGATGCCATTTCTCAAAAATTTGAAAGAACAAGATACGAAAAAATGAATTGAATCAACCAAAGGTTGTTTTGTGAAAAAAGTTTTTCAGATCGGTTACTTTGGCTCCCAAAGTTCGATTTTGTTTCCTTCTGGGTCAATCAGGTGAACGAATTTACCATAATCATACACAGCTATGCTATCCAAGATGTTCGCGCCGTTTTGTTTCAATTTTTCGACCAATCCTTCTAAGTTTTGAACGCGGTAATTGATCATAAAATCCTTCTTGGACGGTTCAAAATAGTCACTTCCTGTTTTGAAAGGTGTCCACTGAAGCGAGTGGATGGTATCCGGATGATTGATGTCTCGGGATTCAAAACTAGAGGATCCCCAATCATTGATCTCCATGCCTAAATTTTGGCTGTACCATTCTTTAGTCGCTTTGGGATCGTCCGTAAAAAAGAAAATCCCGCCTATTCCAATCACTTTCGGTGTCGTATCGTTCGCCGATACGGAGCTTGTTGGTTCTTCCATGGTGTTTGATTTTTTGTGAAACAAATCGCAACTAGTCGTAATTCGCATCAGTGCTACGGGAATTACAAGGAGTAGGATCTGTTTAATCATTTGATTTAGAGAATGGAGTTTTGAAGGAATTTACTTTTTGTTTTTGAAGTATTCAAAAATAGCGCCGACAGTCACCCCTATTGAAATGCCTAGGGCAATATTTCTAGAAGAATTTCCGAAATAATTTCCAAATAGGGCTCCGAAAGCAACTCCCAGAGCAGCTCCAATTCCTATTTCGTTGCCTGACTTAGAATTCTTCTTTTCTGACATACTTGCTTGTTTTTAAGGAATCGAATTTATGAAAATAAAATTCAATCACACTTAAACACGAATTTATTCTAAGAATAGCGTGCCAATAATTTTGCAGGAACTTTGTAAGTGGCTGAATACAACATTCCTTCTTGTCGATGTTTGTAAGTGGCAAAAGCTTTTCCATACCATTTGGCATCGGTGGCTTTTTTCTTTAAATCTTCATTGGTTTGTATGCCATAAGATTTACCGTCCAAAAAAGGTTCAATGGTATAAATACTAATTCCGAAATGTTCCACACGCTCCAGAACTACCAAGAAATCGGCTTCTGAGAAGAAGTAAATTGGATCGGTCTCTACACCACCCGTGGTGCTTTTTAAATTGGAGAAAACGTGTCGGTCTAAAAAATCGGATTGTTCCATGTATTTGTTATAATTTTTTTGCGGTTCGTAAATTTACGACAATTGCCGAAGTTGACCAGTTTAATCCTGAAATTAGACAGTATAATGGTGCTTTTTAAACAATCCGTGCGACCTCTTGCTCTTGCTCATTGATTTCTTGCATAATTTCAGAAAAAAGTATGTAGGATTTTATTCGATCCTCTGCATTGTAGATGTTGGTAACGGCAATAATTTCGTCCACCTGTGTTCTTGCTAAAAAGTCTTCTATTTGCTTTTTGACAGTTGCTTTACTGCCAACAAAGGTAAATCGTAACATTTCTTGTACCGAAGGATGCTTTGCAATTTCGCGCAGTTCTTCGGTCATTTCTGTAGGTGCTTGCAGTGCATCTCTTTTTCCGGTGAGCAAACTGACGATCATTCGAATCAGGGAAGTGAAGATTTTTTCGGCTTCTTGGTCGGTTTCGGCGACAATGACATTTGCACCCGCTAGTGTATAAGGAGATGTAAGTTGGGCCGATGGTTGAAATTCTTCACGGTAAATGCGCAGAGCGTTGTACAAATGGGAAGTCGCGAAGTGACTCGCAAAAGCATAAGGCAATCCTTTTTTTGCCGCCAAATGAGCGCTATCCGTACTTGAACCTAAAATATAAAGTGGAATAGCTACGCCTTCTGCAACCGTGGCTCGTACTTTGGCTGTTGCATTTTCTTTGGAAAAATACGTCTGAATTTCTTCTATGTTTTCAGGAAAAGTAAAGGCTGCATTTCGTTGATCGGAACGAATAGCTGTGGCCGTGGCTTGATCGGTTCCAGGGGCTCGACCCAATCCTAAATCAATTCGATTCGGATACAACCATCCCAAAGTTCCGAACTGCTCTGAGACAATGAGCGGTGAATGATTCGGTAACATAATTCCGCCGGAACCCACGCGAATTGTTTTGGTTCCTTGAGCAATGTAGCCAATTAAGATGGAAGTAGCTGAACTGCCGATATGATCTGAATTATGATGCTCCGCCAACCAAAATCGCGTATAACCAACTTCCTCTACTTTTTGCGCCAACCAAAGACTGTTGTGCAAGGTTTGGTCGATGGTATTGTTTTTGGATACGATCGCCAATTCTAAGACGGAATACTTAATTTTTTTCATGGATTTTTTTCAAATCGGTGATGAATGAACAACAACGATAGTCCAACTTTACCGTTCGAACTATCGTTGATTTAATGAACTTTATCGATGATTAGTCGATGACTGTAACCAAGTCTTCTGTGCTTTTTCTCACTTTTACTAGGTTGACCAACCAATCTTTATCGGTGGCTCTGTAACCCAATGGAAGCAAGACCACACTACGCAATCCTTTTGCACGCAAACCTAATATTTCGTCTACTGCATTGGGGTCAAAACCTTCCAAAGGTGTAGCATCCACTCCTTCAAAAGCAGCTGCTGCAATGGCTTGTGAAAAGGCAATGTAGGCTTGTCTTGCCGCGTGATTGAAATTTAATTCTTCGTCCCGTTGTGGGTAACTTGCCAACAACATTTGACGGTAATTTTCCCATCCTTCGTTTGAAAAACCACGAACTTCATTGGTTAAATCAAACATTTTATTGATACGATCCACTGTGTACGTGTCCCACGCGGCGAAAACCAATAAATGCGAACAATCCGTGATGACTGATTGGTTCCATGCAACGGGTTTGATTTTTTCCTTTACTTCTTGGTTGGTGATCACATAAATTTCGAAAGGTTGTAAGCCACTGGAAGTAGGTGCCAATCGAGCCGCTTCTAAAATCCGATCGATTTTGTCTTGTGCTACTTTTTCTCCGTTCATCGCTTTGGCAGCGTATCTCCAGTTCAATTTGTCTAATAATTCCATTTTGATTTGACTGTTATTTGATTGTTGTTTGTTTTTTTGCTAATGCATCTATCCAGGTATTGAGCACCTCTTTTAAATGGATAATTTCTTCTAATTCAATATTTTCAGTTAGTAGATTTTGTAACAATTGCTCAGGGATTGGGACGGCAGTTTTCTTTAATTCTCTTCCTTTTTGGGTCAAACCAATGTGCACACAACGTTCGTCTTCTGTGGAACGATTGCGTTTGATCAACTCCATTTTTTCCATGCGTTTTAGCAAAGGAGACAGTGTATTGGTATCCAGCATCAACTGCTCTACAATTTGATTCACGCTGACAGCATCTTTTTCCCACAAAACCATCATCACCAAATACTGAGGATAGGTCAAACCCATCTTTTTTAAATAGGGCGTATACGCTTTGGTGATGAGTCGGGAAACCGAATACAACGGAAAGCAAATCTGATTGCCTAACAACAATTGTTGATCATCCATTTTTACGTGTTTTTTTTGATTGATAAACTTGCCATGCGTTAGACGACCACAAAGCCCATAACACTAAAACGGGCTGAAAGAAAAGTCGAATGAGTCGCGCTTTATCTGTATTCAATGCACCAAAACCATCGGTTCCATTGATGTATTGAGCGATGTTGCCAGGGAAAATCAAAACATAGAAAGTAGCCAAGGCCCATCCAAAATGTACACGGTATTTCTTCGAGAAGAGTAATCCAATTCCCAGTATCATTTCAACAATTCCAGATAAAATAACGACCAAATCTTTGCCGAGTGGAACCCAATTGGGAACTTGCGATTGGAATTCTATGCGGTTAAAAGTTAAATGACTGAACCCAGCAAAAATCATGAAACTGGCCAAAATTATTCGGGAAATTGTTTTGAAATTTGGTCGGTTTTTCATTTTTATCGATTGCGATTATATCGTATGCGATACAAATGTAGTACAACAAAAAATTCCCACAATACGAATTGGGGAATTTTAACAGGGAATTTTTCTTTAAAAAGCTTGAAATATAAAATAACTATTAGCTATTCAATTAATTAAATATTTTATTGACACTTTTCCATACTTATTTAATCAAATTCAAGTTTTTTAGATCACCATTTGGGGTGATTAAAATGTACTCTTTGGTATTTTTCACTTCAACGGTGGGAGCAGGAGCCGTTTTTTTCTCTCGGAGAACGCTGAGTTTCAATTCGTACATCACTTGAATAACGGGTTCTAAAATCACGGGATTGATGACAAAGTCAAATTCTTTGTCAACGATCGGTTGGTAATACAAGGTTTTTGATTTCTGGGCAACATTGACATTCGCCGATCGCTTTAAGTTGAGTGATGAACTGCTATATGCTTCGTAAGATTGGTACATTTCCACGGGTAGAACAACTTTGAATCCATCGGCGATTTGTTTTTCAGTATTGGCAAACGTCTCTCCCAAAATGGCTTCGTAATTTTTCGTTTTCTCCGTGAGTAACAATTTGGCTTTGGTCATGAGTTCTTTTTTGATGGCTTCCAATGCCGTGGAGAAATAATCTACGCGAACCAAATCATAAATTTCGTTTTGTGACAAAATTTCGATGAATTCATTCAGGAAATTTGGATTGGTATAACGGATGTGGATGGTTTTTTTCAATTCAAATCCCACCGGGATTTCCATATAATTTTTCTTGCTGAAAATCTTTTTTTCCACTTCATATTCATAAACCGGAACGAATGAAATCATGTCTACATACGTTTCAATCTCCTTTTTCAATTTAATTTTCGTCAAAGACTCAGAAATGCGTTTGTCGATTAATTCATTTACTTCTTCCGCGGTTTTTCCTTCTTGTGAAACATTAAAAATGGCGATGTAAGCATCGGCTTTTACATTGGCCAAACCTTTTACGGAAATGGAGTTTTCATTGTTGGTTTGTAATCGAATATCGATGTTTTTTTCAGGAAACGCAACTTGTTTTTGGTAATTGATGTTGCCGGAAACTTGCGCGAAACTTGCCGATTGAATAAAGAATAGAATAGCGATTGATGAAAATTTTCTCATGGTACTTTTGATTTGTTTTTAGCTCAGTACAAGAGAAAGGTAGAAGGGTTCAACCGTGATGCTCTTTTATTCAATTAAAAGTTCTCATTTGAATCGGTCCCTAACAATTTTTATTAATTCGTTGGATTCAAGACACAGTTGGGCAATCTACTGCGAATCAATGCTTTTCTTTCAGGTGTAAAGGTAGGACCTGATATCATTAGTTCTTCCAATTGGGTCAGTTTGAAAAACGATTCTTGAAACTGTAAAATGGGGTTATTTCCAAGTAAGAGGAATTCTAAATTGGTCAGATTTCCAAAGGAATAAGGGAGTCCTGTGATTTGATTTTCATCCATTTCCACTACTTCCAACTGGATTAGTTTCCCAAAATCATCGGGCAAGGCAGCAAGTTGATTTCCATTCATGTACAACTCTTCCAGTTGAGTTAAATCGGTGAAACTTTTTGGAAATACGGTCAGTTGATTGTCGTCCATACCCAGGTATTTCAACTGTTTCAATTGCCCGATGCATGCTGGTAATTCGCTTAACTTATTGCCGTCTACGCCCAATTCTTCCAGCTCGATCAATTGGCACATGGAAGCTGGTAAAAAGGAAAGTTGGTTGTCTTCCAGCAACAAGTATTTGAGATGAATCATTTCTCCTATCTCCTCTGGTAAAGTATCTAAATGTTGACCAACCAATTCTAGATTCGTTATTTCCAATGGATGCTGCAGTGCGTAAGATAAGGAAGTGCAGGCAGTATCTTTCTGGGCAAAACTTAGACTGCAAAAGTGAAAAAAGAGCAACAGCAGGAGGGATGATTTTCTACGACTGTTTTTGTAACGAGTTGACTTCACTGGTATTTTAGTTTTTGAATCATTAAACGTCAGAAAGGTACAAAGATTTTAGTGGTTTTTGATGGAGGAAAAGATAGAGGAGAAATTGTACGTGAATCGCCTGTCAAAACTAGGTGAAAGCCTTGAAAAGCTTGAATTCTCCTCAATATCATAACACGAACTTAATATTGAGGTAGCACGGCAACAGCCTAGCGCCATTACTTTTGTTAACACAAGATTTACCAAATAAACCAACGATACTAAAATGCGCAGACTAAAGGATTTAGTCCCAACTGTTGAAAATGTCACAAATGAAACGATTTCGCGTAACCTGAATGGAAATATGAACAGTGAGTTTATCAGTAGTTTGAAATATGCTGCGATTCTGCAAAAAGGTATACTCCCCAAGCCTCGCCATTTCAACCGAATTTTTGACGATTCATTTGTCTTATTTTTGCCTCAACATATTATTTCGGGCGATTTTTATTGGTTGTCAGAAGTAAATGATGACTTGGTTTATGTGGCCGTGGGTGATTGCACGGGTCATGGTGTTCCAGGAGCGATGCTATCCATTTTGGGAAACAATATGCTGACGTACGCCATTCTAAAGAAACGGATCAAGAAAGTGAATCGTATTTTGATGGAAATGGACAAACGGTTCATCGAAAGTTTCAGTTCGGATATGCAAGACGAAGGCTTCAACAATGACTGGATGGATATTTCACTGTGTTGCATTGATCGAAAAAATAAAATGATTCATTACGCTGGCGCCAAGCAAAAAGCGTTCTTGGTACAAAAAAAAGGCATTGAAATTCTAAAAGGTTCTGTTTATCCACTCGGTGGTTGGCAAATTTCAGCCGATCGGAATTTCGAATCAAAATCAATTGCATACAAAACAGGCGACACACTTTATTTAAGCACAGATGGTTTTCAAGACCAGATTGGTGGACCGAAGGACAAAAAATACAAATCCATTGCCCTACGGAAACTACTAGAGGAAAACGCTTCAGATTGCTTGGAGGATCAAAAAAATCGTCTGCTATCTGAACACCTTGATTGGAAAGGTGCCAATGAACAAACCGATGACATTTGTTTGATTGGGTTGCGTTTGTGAATCTCAATCCGTACAGAGAATAGGCAAGTGTGAAAAAAATAACCAAACAGTGTCCGTCTCAATTTTTCATCCACCCAGCAATACTGCTTCTTTCTCGGGTTGGTGAAGGATGAACTTCGTGTTCCATTTCATCACTTCTGAAGAGGACCAAACGACCTTCCATCGGAGAAATGTTTTGCTGAGCTCCTAATTCAGGATAGAGTGAAAGCAAGCCTCCATCTTCCATTTTCCAGTCTTGATTTAAGTACAATACTATCGAGAATTTTCGACCTTTTTCATTTTTGAACTGATCGAGATGTCGTTTGTAAAAATCACCGCACGCATAGTTTGCATAATGGCTTTCAAATGTTAAAATAGAGGTGAAGCAACTTTTATTCAAGTAGTCAATGAAACGCCAGATTTTCTTGAGATAGATACTTTCAAAAACGTTTGAACTCTGTTCGTCAATCCATTTGACTTGATCACCTCGAATGGATTTGTCTTTGTGCAAAGCTAGTTTATTGCCGATACCAGCATTTTTTAGTGTTCCTTTTTGTCTGAATGCTAATAAGTTGTCTCTAAGTCCTGCAAGTTCTGCGAGAGTTAGAAAATCATTGCAACAACCGTATTGATGATCAATCAATCCTTGAATCAATCCTTCAAATTGCGCTACCTCCGCTTTATTTTGCTTGCTCATCGTTTATACCGAAATCGCAAGTGTGTGCATTCACACGAAAGATTTAGCGCAAGTACGTCATTCTTTTTGGGATAAAAGGGTTACCGGACGAAAACAATTTTGTTAATCAGATTAATCTTATCAAAAGCCATCTTGATTCACTTCTATACTTCAACCTTTTGTTCGCAATTATCGTTTATTAATTTGGAGTCTTGTTGCAATTGTTTTACTTTTATTTCGCTAAAAATAAAACCGGCGAAAGGAATTGACTTGTTACAAGAACCCCTTATTTGCTAAAACAGAAAAAATATGAAAATAAAATTACTCCTAGGATGGCTATTGCTTATCGGACTATCATCAAATGCACAAATACAAGGAGGCGGAGGCTTACCGAAAAGTAACAAAGCAAATCAACACTTTGTGATTCCTGTCGTCCATTTTAGTGAGCCTGATATAACAGCACTTCGTCAAGAAGATTCTTTGATAGATGCTCAAAAAGCAGGTCCGTGGAGATTTGGTTTCAACAACCATACGAATCTGACCTTGGCCAATTCAGGTGCTTGGATTACCCTTCCAAATAGTGGAAAGATTTGGCGGGTAAAATTGGTGTGTGAAAACGCATTGACCGTAAATTTGACATTGGATAATGTAAACATTCCGGAAGGAAATGAATTATACGTTTACAATGAAGATAAAAGTTTTATTCTCGGAAAATTTACAACACAGCACTTGTGCGAAAATGTATTGGGAACCGAATTGGTGCCAGGGAACACCGCTATCGTTGAATATTACGTCGCGCCAAACAATGCGAATGGCTCCTTCCGATTTGATCAAGTAACACACGGGTATCGTACAGCAAACGAATTTGCTGAAAAAGCATTTGGTTCCTCAGGAAATTGCAACAACAACGCCAACTGTCCTTCAGGCGCTGCTTGGTCCGATGAAAAACGCAGTGTAGTCATGCTGGTTTCAGGAAGCAATGGTTTTTGTTCAGGTGCTCTCGTTAACAATACGTTACAAGATGGCAAGCCCTATATTTTAACAGCGAACCATTGTTATAGCACACCAACGAACTGGATTTTCCGTTTTAATTGGGAAGCAGCGGGTTGTCCAAACCCTGGATCTTCTCCAACTTTTCAATCCATTAATGGCGCAGTTTTAAGAGCTAGGGATACACCTTCTGATTTCTGTTTAGTTGAAATGACCGCTACAAGTGGAACTCCATTTGTCAATGGAACAGTTCCAAGTTCGTTCAATGCTTATTTTGCAGGATGGGATGCCACTGGTGCTTTTCCAACTTCCGCTGTAGGAATTCATCACCCATCAGGTGATATTAAAAAGATTTCGTTCGAGAATAATCCATTGCTTTCAGGTACGTGGGCTGGAACACCTGCCAACAGTCATTGGAGAGTAGATTATTGGGATTCAGGTGTGACAGAAGGCGGTTCATCTGGATCGCCATTGTTTGACCAGAATCACCGAATTGTTGGTCAGTTGCATGGTGGTGCTTCGGGTTGTGGAAATTCAGATTTATCAGATGAATATGGTAAATTATCGCTTTCTTGGACAAATAATGCGTCTATTTCAGCACAATTAAAACATTGGTTGGATCCCAACAATTCGGGTTTAACCATTTTGGATGGATATGACCCAAATGTTGCCGTAACGCCAGATAATGCAGGTGTTAATGCGATAACTTCACCCAACGGATTGTATTGTTCTGGCCAATTTGTGCCAGTCGTTACAATTAAAAATTACGGAAACAATGTGTTGACATCTACGACCATCAATTACAATGTCGATGGAGGCACCAACAACATCTACACTTGGACAGGAAGTTTGGCTCCCGGTTCAAGCACTTCTGTTACTTTGCCGAGTATGACGGTTGCTGCTGGCGCACATGTTTTCAATTGTGCTACTTCAATGCCAAACGGTGTACCTGATACGGGAACAGGAAATGATGCGAATAGTTCGAGTTTTACAACTTCTACGACGGGTCAAGCGGTTACGATTAGTGTAACAACAGACTGTTGGGGATATGAAACTTATTGGGAATTAAGAGATGTTGGGAGTAATTTGGTGACTTCTGGAGGGAATCAAGAATTTGTGCTGCCTGGTGGAACTCAAGTCGCTACTCAAACGGATCTGGGTGCTTATGGAGATCAAACAACGGTTAATACAACTCTTTGTTTGGCCGTAGGGTGCTATGATTTTACCATTTTTGATGATTACGGCGATGGAATGGAAGGAACATCATCTGGTTGTTCATCCAATGGTAGCTACTCAATTACTGATAGTGCTTCTGCTGTTTTGGCAAGCATTCAAACGCTGAATTTTGGAAACAGTGAAACCAATAATTTTTGCGTAGGCATGATTGATCCTTGTGCGACTCCGTTGGTAGCTAATTTTACAAATTCTTCACCTGAAATCACCGGAAATGATGGAACAATTGATATTACAGTTTCTGGAGGTCTTGCTCCGTATTCATTTTCATGGACTGGAACTGGCGGATTTACATCAAATACAGAAGATTTAACCGGATTAGTGGCCGGAACGTACGCAGTAAATGTGACCGATGCTTGTAACCATATTGTTACAATTTCTGGCATTACCATTCAAAATGTGGCTGGAATTGACGTGTTAACGGAGAATTTGTTTAAAGTGTATCCGAATCCGAACAAGGGTATTTTTACGGTTCAATTGATTGATGCCAACAGCCTTGCCGTGGTTACTGTAATGGATTTATCAGGAAGAATCATCCATTCTGAAAAATTGGTGCATTCTACAACTTCTATTTCCATGGAAAATGCAGCACAAGGGACTTATCTCATCAACGTTGTAACGGATCAATTCAACAAGACAGTTTCATTGGTTCTAGTAAAATAGGCCAAAATAGTTTAGATAAAAGGAGATTTGTTTTTACAAGTCTCCTTTTTTTGTGATTAAATCAACTAGCTGAATCAATTGTCGTCAAATAATTTTTTCAAAAAAGCTAGATTTTCTTGAAAGTCCCAATTTTCTGAATAAATGGCTAAGCTGTAAGCAATTTTGTTTTTGGCGCCAAACAGATATATGGCTTCTAGATTTTTGCCTTTTGCCGTCCAAAAAAGGTAATTATCGCCTTCAAAATGAGGCAACTTTTTCATTTGAAAGGTTGGACTTGCAGAACGTCTGGTTTCCCAAGCAAAATATTCCAGTACAAACATTTCTTCCGTCATGGCTGGACGAACAAAGATAAAATCGGCTTGGCGGTTTTTGGCAATGGCAATTCGGTTGTATTCATCATCTATAAATAAATACGATTTCATTTTTTCATCGTACCCAGTTCGTTTCCATTTACCTGGAATATGGATGTTCCCAATCGGGGATATCGTTAAGGTCGTTTCGTTCGCTTTGGGATTGTAGGAATAAAAAACTTTTTTAGAATTTTGTTTCAAATAGCAGCTTGATAAAATACCAATGAGCGATAAATAAAGAAGTTTACTTTTCATTCTTAATTGCGGGTGGTTTGTGGTTTTATTAAATCAACTGCAAGATAATACAGAATTTTAAATCAGAATAGGGTTTGTTAAAAAGACTTTTCACAGAATTTGAACTAAAAAAACCCTGCAAATCAAATGAAATACAGGGTTTCTTTTTAGTTAATCATTAGTAGTGCAGCTACAATTTTTTTGGCTTTTCCCAATCACTCTCCCAAGTGAAAAATTGCCATTCTTGTTTCGACACAAATCAAATTTAATGAATTGAACCCACTAAAAAGGTGAAACGGGAATAAAAACGGGGTTTTTGGGGAAAATCACGGGGTCTTTTAATTATTGGAGAAACCAATTAAAATGCTGATTTTGTGATTTATATAGTTTTTTCTTTTCATTAGAAGTAAATAAATTACTTTCTTCTAGAACAAGACGATAGACCGGATTATTCATTTAAATCGTTAATTTCTTTCCAACAATTGGCTTCCATTCTTAATTTTTGATGATACTACCAAACTCCATTGATGCACAAAAGTCTCAACTTTATGAGCCAGACTAACAATCGGCCAACCCAACGTTCACTGCCAATCCTCCTTCTGAGGTTTCTTTGTACTTAGAATTCATGTCTTGTGCTGTTTCCCACATGGTTTGAACTACATTGTCGAGTGAAACTTTGGCTTTGCTCGCATCTCCATCCAAAGCCAATTCAGCTGCGTTGATTGCTTTTATTGCGCCCATGGCATTTCGTTCAATACAGGGTATTTGAACCAAACCGCCAATTGGGTCACAGGTAAGTCCCAAATGATGCTCCATGGCAATTTCTGAGGCCATTAAAACTTGTCCAGGAGTTCCACCCAAAAGCGAAGTCAAGGCTCCTGCAGCCATGGCAGAGGATACGCCGATTTCCGCTTGACAACCACCCATGGCGGCAGAAATAGTAGCGCCTTTTTTGAAAATGCTACCGATTTCACCCGCGACCAATAAAAACTCTTTGATGTGTTCAAAACCAGCTTTGTGATTTTCAATGGTAAGATAATACATCAATACGGCCGGGATGACTCCTGCACTTCCATTGGTAGGAGCGGTAACAATACGTCCCAATGAAGCATTTACCTCGTTCACAGCTAGCGCATAACAGGAAACCCATTTTAAAATTTCTCGAAAAGCCACGGTTGTATTTCGAATACTAGCCACCCATTCTGTATGAGAAGTATAGCTTCGGTCACCAATTAATTTTTCGTGCATCGCATAAGCGCGACGAGTGACATTTAATCCACCCGGCAATATTCCTTCGGTATGACAACCCGTATACATGGAATCGAGCATGACATCCCAAATGGATTGCAAACCTTTGTCAATTTCTTCTTGAGAGCGAACCGATAGTTCGTTGGCCAAGACAATTTCGTGTATTTTCTTGTTTTCGGCAGCGCAAAAAGCCAAAAGTTCATCTCCTTTTTCGATCGGGTAGGGATAGGTCGCAAAAATTTCATCCTTTTTCTTGGATCGTTTTCTATCTTCTTGCACTACAAAACCACCACCAATGGAGTAATAGGTTTCTTCTAAGTTCTTGCCTTTGGTAAATTCCGCGGTAAAAATCAACGCATTGGGATGAAACGGCAGAAATTCTCGATGAAAAACAATATCCGTTTCCCAGTCAAAATTCGCATAGGAAGTATTGTTGAGTGTCAGTTGTTTTTCTTTTTTAATTCGATCGATGTCTCCTTGCATATTTTCTACAGGGTAGGAAGTAGGGTCATTGCCACACAATCCCATCACCACCGCAATATCCGTTGCGTGACCTTTTCCTGTCAAGGACAAAGAGCCATACAAATCTACTTTGATGCTTTTCAAAGTGGAAATATCTGTTTTTAATGCCAATTGGTCCAAAAAGCGCAATGCTGCGCGCCAAGGTCCCAGCGTGTGAGAACTGGATGGTCCAACACCAATTTTTAACATATCAAAAACGCTTATGCATTCCATGGAAACAAGTTTTACACAAATTTAAGCGCCCTTTTGGATTGGCAACGGAAAAATCAATTTAATGTTGAATCAATTTATGAATTGACTCGAATCTGTTAAAAATTTAATTCTTGGTTCAATTTTTAATCTTCGTATTCTATGATTTCTTGCTCTACTTCGCCTATGATTTTGAATTCCGTTCGCCGGTTTTTCTCGCGACCAGCTGGATTGTCTGAGCCATCTGGATTTTCATTGGGCGCAATGGGCAATGTTTCTCCGTACCCTTTTGCTGACAATCTATTTTTGTCAATTCCTTGTTTGATGAGGTATTGCACCACGCTTTCGGCACGTTTTTGAGAAAGTTTCAGGTTGTATTCGTCAGATCCTTTGCTATCGGTGTGCGCCATGATTTCAATTTTGGTATTGGGGTACTTGTTCATGATCAAAAGCAACGTGGTATCCAAAATGTTTTTTGACTCTTTTGTTAAGTTGGGACTATCAAATTCATAACGGATATTGGCCAAAATCATCGGCTCCAACGGTTGTTTTTCCAATACCAATTTTTCCTTTAACACGGTCGATGTTGAAATGTAACTTGTGCTCAGCATTTTTTCGCTGGGGAAATAACCTTCTTGCTTCCCGACCAAAACATAAGTTTGATTGGGTCGCAAATTGAATCGAGCATTGTCACAAATATTGCGTTTTTCTTCAATCAACAAACGACCCTCTTCATCCACCAAATACAGATCGACATACACTGGGCCATTTTTACACAAGCGGACCGTTTCCACATCTGTTACATCCACATCGACTTCTATACTAATGAATTTGGTATATTGAAATTCATAAATGTCATCGCAACAAGTCGGATGATAAAGAGACATGCCACCAAGGCGGTTACTAACAAAAAAGCCACCACGGTTGGACGGTTTCAAAGCAAAATCCAAATCATCAGCGGATGAATTGATTTGACCTCCTGCATTTTTAGGATTTTCCCATTTGCTGGTTTCACCCACCATCGAGTAGATGTCCAGACCACCGAAATTTGGACGACCATTGGTGCTGAAGTACATGGTTTTGCTCGCTAAATCATAAAATGGGGTGAGCTCATCACCAATGGTGTTCAATTTTGATCCGGCATTTTTAGCTTTTTTAAAGGCTTTTTTGCGAGGATCGAATTCGGCATACCAAATATCCATTCCCCCTTTAGTTCCTTCTCGATCGGAAACAAAATAGAGCACCTCCATGTTGCGCTTGGTTTCTCGTCCCATAGTTGGGTGCGTAGTGGTAAAATCTGGAGAATTCACTAATTCAGGCAGCATTTCGGGCGTACTCCATTTCCCATTGCTCAATCGCGACTCGTAGATGGAGCAAATGATGTTGTATTGCCAATTTTCTTGACATTTCGTGAAATAAAAACGGGTGCCATCCAGCGAATAACAGCCATTGGCAATATCCATGTTTGGGTCATTGAAAGGACCGGGTAGAGCGCCTTTTTTCGTCCAAATCGTGTCTTTTTTCTCTGCAAGGTAAAATTGTCTTTTTAAAACATCCAATGGTAGGGAGTCAATTAATTCATAGACCCGCTCTTTGGATTCGTTGTAACTGCCAAAAATTAATTCATTGTCCCCAATTGGAATAGGCGAAAAATCGATGTGGCGTTTGTTTACTTTGTCCCCTAAATTCCTTACAACGGCATTTTCAATACTGTCTTTGTAGGCAATAGCCATTGAGCAACCCTCGAGTTCTGTTTTATACAATTTACTCAAAGTTCTGTTGCCTAAACCAGAAGAATGCTTTTTAAATTGATTGAAAGATTCAATAGCTTCTGGGTATTTTCCATTATTTTTTTGGGCTTGTCCAAGATAAAAAAGAGCTTCCGCATGTTTGTTTTCTTTTTTGCTATCCAATATTTTGGTGTAAAATTTTTCTGTTTTGATGTAGTTGTGTGTCAACCGATAAATAGCAGCCAATTCTTCTACAACGTGCAATTGAGTGCTGTCTTTGGCGTACAATTGCTCCAAATAATTTTGAGCCAAGTACAAATTGTGCGTTCTCTTTGCTTCCATAGCTAAGCGCCACGTTCTACCGTCTTTTTTTTGTAAAAGTTCCACGGCATCCACTTCTTGACTCAAAGAACAAAATGAAAGGAAAATGGCACCAAAAATTAGCGTCCACCGATAAAAAGAATTAGTAGCGATCACAAGGAATGATTTTATATTTCACCTTGTTGCTAGGTGCTGTATAGATTAGTGAAAATTCAATTGTTTTAACGCGTTTGATTCCTTTGCTAAGGGCTGAAACATTTACATCGTAACTAACACCGATGTCAAAACGCTTGTAAACCAGACCAAAAACGGGGTAAACCGCGTCAAAAGTTCGTTTGATACCATGTCGATAGAAAACACCTCCATAAATAGCCGGAATGGTTTTGTTTTCTGTTTTATAACGTAGATTCGAGCCTAGAAGCATATCGTTGGCTTTGGTGGTCCACATCCACATGAGTTTGGGTTCCAATTGCAATTTTAGATTCAAAGGAATTTCTACCATGGTATGAAAAACACCCCGCATTTTGCGGCGTTCAAAAACTTGACTAAAATAAGTGTCTTTTGGTCGATTGACATGATTCGCAGCAATTCCGGAAACTAGATTGAATCGTTTGAATTTTTTCGACCAAACGCCACCAATATTGACATCCACATACATTTGTGATGGACGAATATTTTCTTCTCCATTGTAAATGCTTTGGTCGAATTGGCCATTGGGATAATCCCATTGAGTTGGAAAGGTTTGTGTCGATAAATCCGTGCTATTCGTTACCAATCCCATTTGAATGCCTCCACGCCAGTTGCATTTCAACCAATCGACACCGTAAGCACCTGTTAAATAAATTTTATTTGTGATGGTTTGAAAACCAGAAAATTGATCGCGCGCGTAATAGATTCCGCCGCTGATTTCTTTGTTGTAGTAATGCAATTTCTTGTCGAAACTAACCAAACCCGTGGCTAGTGGTGCACCGTTGATTTGACGCCATTGATTTCTATAATTGGCCGAAAAACGCCATTCTCCATCATGACGACCCATCATGGCAGGATTTAGAAATTGATCAGCTGTGTAAAATTGTGACAAATGAATGTCCTGACTGAATGCAATGCCAGACCAAGTAAGTAGGATAAGATATAGTATTCTTTTATGCATGAATTACCACATTCCAATATTGTTCAAATAATGCGTGGCCATTTGATGAAATTGATCATCCGTGAAGCCACAACTGCAAGGATAATAGGACATGATGTTACCAACGATGGGGTCATAAAATTCTCCATTCGCGTCTAATCCTGTATAGATAAATCTGCATCCATCCAACCAAATTGACATGTCGGAACCTTTGATGAAAGGATCGGCAGGAGTATCACAAATGCCATCGGCAGCCGTTAAGCAATTAGCGCCATTGACCAATTCTGTTGTACCGAAATCTTCAAAGGTGTGTTCTAAACTAAAATAATGACCTAATTCATGTGAATGCGTTTTTGTTCCGCACCCAATTTGAATCACGATACCACTGCTGTAAAAATCACCAATTGCTCCCAAACCAGCATATCCACAAGCATTCAATGGAATTTTTATGGTGTCGACATAAAAGAAATTGATTCTATTTTTTACATGGTATAAATTCTGCAATTCGCCCCATTCTTGATCAGCATTGTGAACACTGTATTCCCAATTGTCGTGGTATTGAAACTCACACACCTTAAAGGAAACGCAAATAGGAGCGAAGTCACCATTTACAGCATTGAACAAGTTATTTATTTCTGTCTCAGTAATGTTGAAATTTCCGATGGAGTCTTTGAACAAATGTGCAACTACCGAAAATTCTTTGTCAACACAAGGCAACCTATCGCGAGTTTGTGCGCTTAGTTGATTAGAGAAAAATAAAACCATCAAAATGGAAAAAGTTATTTTCATACGTTTAAAGGTGGTGGAACTCAAAGTTATTAAAATTAAAGGTAATTCAAAAAAAACGTAAATTTGGTAACATGCTTAGAACTATAAAAAGACTTTTTTCACTTTTAAAAGTTGGTATAACTCCATTATTTGCGATTTGTAGCCTATTGTTAGCTCCGTTTGTTTATAGTCAAACGGCGGATGTTGTTCAAGGTTGTGTGCCTTTGACCGTAAATTTTACAGCACCAGCTGGTTCATCCACTTTTTACTGGGATTTCATGGATGGTGCAAGTGCAAACATTCAAAACCCAAGCAATACTTTTATCAATCCGGGTAGTTATGTGGTGGAATTTAAAAACTCTGCTTCTGGACCCGTGGTAGGTACGGTAACGATTAATGTATATGCAAAGCCAATTCCAACCATAACAGCCATTGGAGATACAAAAGGTTGTTTACCATTGCCTGTTAATTTTCAAACCAATGTTACGCTGCCCAGTGGAATCACGGTCACAACGTATACTTGGACATATGGCGAGGGATCGAGTGGGACAGGTCAAAATGTAAATTTTGTTTACAATACCCCAGGAATTTTCAATGTGTCCATTGGTATTATTACTAATACTCCTTCCTGCAACAATACGGTAACCTTTAATTCGTTCGTAGGTGTTTCCAATCCAGTAGCCAATTTTTCAACTTCACCATCACCTGCGTTTTCGTGTACCTCACCCTTGAATGTTGTTTTTACGAACACTTCTATCAGCACATTGCCCTTGACCTATCAGTGGGATATGGGGAACTCAGCAACGTCAACAGCTGTTAACCCGCCTTCTCAAACTTATACAGCACTTGGAACCGTGAATGTGGAATTGATTATCACGGATACCAATAATTGCGTAAAAACGGTGACGAAGCCCATAACGGTAGGAGGTCCGACCGCTTCTTTTGATTCACCGGATACAGTGTGTATTAATGATTTTGTCTTTTTCGAAAATTCATCTACTTCCGCAGGCTCAGTTTCTTGGTCATTTGGTCCGAATGCCGAATTTCCTACTTCCAATTTAAATTCATTGCTCAATGCTTTTTCCGTTGCCGGTCCAGTGAATGTTCAAATGACCATATTATCTCCCGGCGGACTTTGCAATGACGATACCATTCGGACGATTTTTGTGGAAGATCCCACTGTTATTGTTTCCGGATTGCCTTATGGACAGTGTGATACCCATGCTGTTTTCAATTATTCAGTGAATACAACCTCGAATATTGTTAACTATGATTGGCATTTTGAAGATGGGCAGATTTCCTCTTTGGCCAACCCTACGATTATTTACCATATTCAGGACACCGCATACAAAAAACGCAGACCGAGATATGTGTATGGATTTTTAGTTTTCACCACATCCGGTGGTTGTATTGATACTACCTTTTTTACAGATACCATACATTGGGTAGGTGCGCGATTTATGCCTGATAAATATCACGGATGTGCCCCACTTACAGTCACTTTTTCGGATTCAACCTTATCCGATTTTCCCATTACAAATTATCATTATGAATATGGAGATGGTACTTTTGCCAATTTTTCTTCCGCCTCTGCTCCGAATATACATGTTTACTCAAATCCAGGTGTCTACCAGGTTGTAATGACGGCCGATAATTCGATTGGATGCAGCAATACTTCGGATACCATTTGGATAGAAGTGGGGGCGACTATCCCGCTAAATTTCTCTATAGCACCTACTACGATTTGCCCTGGCGAATCGGTCACCATGACGAATCTATCCCCAAGCATTTTCCCTGATTCAGTGGATGGTTGGCATTATTCATCCGATGGGGAATTGCTTTCTGCCTGTCACGAAAACCCAAATGGTGTTTTTGTTTTCAATGATTCGGTAGGAGTTTTTGATATCACATTAACCGCCGATTACAATGGGTGTATTTCCAACTATACTTTATCGAATGTATTAACGGTCTTGGGTCCAATAGCCGATTTTAATTATCTCTACGATTGTGCCGACACGATGGATCTTCAATTGTATAATAAAAGTCAAGGGTATACCAGTTTACTTTGGGATTTTGGGGATGGAACTACTTCTACCGCCACAGACCCTTTGCATACGTATGTTTCTACTGGCGATTATTGGGTGAAATTAACAGCGACCAATGCGACCTCAGGTTGTTCTGCATCAGTTGATTCAGCACTCATACACATTCGTAAAATCCAAGCTGTTTTCAATAATTTGTCGACCTACTGCGGTGGAGTAGATAATCCTTGGGATGCGAGTGCATCGATTGATGTGAATGCGGATTGTCACCGAGGGTACAAATGGATTTTTTCAGATCCAACACTTCGTCCTGTTACAACAGAGAATCCATCAGAAGATTTTTCCTTGAATACTTCTGGGGCACAAACGATGACATTGGTCGTCACCGACATCAATGGCTGTACCGATACGGCTACTAATAATTTTCATGTATACAATATAACGGCACAATTTGCGATTTCGGATAGTATCATTTGCGACCCGAATACAGTCGTTTTTACAGATCAAACAACCGCGGATACAACCGTAGCGAATTGGGATTGGGTGTTCCCTGATTCGTTGACAGCTACGACCCAAAATCCTTCACATCTTTTTACAACCGTATTAGCCGATACGTCACGGGTATTTTTCACCGTTCAAGATGCCAACGGCTGCGAGGATACCATCAGTCACCGTTTGTATTTTTACAAACCAATTAGTACCTTGTCCATCAGTCCCTTTTTCGGGCATGTATGCGCAGGCTCTCCCGTTCAATTTAATTCGACAGACTATACCGCGCAAGGTTCAAATTTGAATTTTGCTTGGACGTTTGGCGACGGAACTACAGGAAGCGGACAATTTACTTCGCACACTTATAACGGCGATACCAGTTACACCGCCCAAGTGATTTATACGGAAGCTTCATCGGGTTGCAAAGACACAAATACAGTGATCATAGATGTCCAAAATTATCCAACGGCTGCGATAGCCAGTAATGTAGATTCGTTGCCGGCATTGTGCAGTCCTCAACTCATTAATTTCTTAGACAATAGTTCAGGGACCTCACCGGTTGCCTATACGAATTGGACGTTTAGCAATGGTTTGTTTAGTAATTTACCCAATCCAGCTTTTACTTTTAATACAGGAACGTACACGGTTCAGTTAATATCCAGTACTTCGTACAATTGCAGAGATACGGCTTATAGCACTTTCACCGTGATTGGTCCAGCCGGTGATTTTTTGATGGATACCAATCATATTTGTTTGGGTGACGAAATTGAATTCACCATTTTTGATTCAACGCAGGTTGGCGGCTATTCTTGGGATTTTGGCGATGGAACCAGCTTAACAGATGTTAGCCCAATTGCTCATCCGTATTTATTTATTCCTCCATCGGGGCAAACTGTTGCTAAGTTGACAGTTTACGGAGCGGGAGGAGCGTGTCCTGTTACGGTTGAAAAAACAGTGTTTATTCGAGAAGTCATTGCTGATTTTTTAAGAAATGGCGATTTGGATACAACTATTTGCATGGGAGATCCTCTAACGATAACGAATACTTCTCTAAACGCCGACCAGTTTGCCTGGGATTTCGATGACGGTACAACCTCCACAACGAACTCTTTAACATTTAACCACCTCTACAATACGGCGGATACTTTTAACATCAGCTTGAGCGTTTACAACCTTGAATTTGGCTGTCGTGATACAATTGTGAAATCTGTAATTGTGTTCAATCGTCCTGTATTCAATGCATTCAATGATACGGTTTGTTTGGGACAAGTTGGGCAACTGACTTTGGATACAACCATCGCTGCGTATACTTATTTATGGACGCCTTCTACGGGCTTATCCAATGCAACGATTCCCAACCCCACCGCTAATTTGAATGAAACGGTTAATTATTCAATTACGGTTTTGGATACCACTACGGATTGCTCTTCCAGTGATCAAGCTTCTGTCATTGTCATTCAACCTTTGGATGATATTTATTGGGATACTACAATAGTTGTTGGTGATTCGGTTGCTTTACCGATTTCGAATCAAAATGGCTTTGTGAATTTTATTTGGACCCCCAATACTGGTTTGAGTTGTTATGATTGTTCAAATCCCGTTCATCAGGGATTAGAAGATATTACCTACACGGTCGTAATGGAGGATATTTTAGGCTGTTCTAAGGCTGACGGAATCTTTGTGATTCATATTTATCCAGAAACATTTGTTGATTTACCAACCACCTTTACACCAAACGGCGATGGAGTTAATGATATTATTTATCTTGTCGGGTGGGGAATCAAAGAAGTGATTTATTTCCAGATATTTAATCGATGGGGTGAAATGGTCTTTGAATCCTTTGATATGGACCATGGATGGGATGGCTATTACAAAGGAGTTTTGCAAAATAATGATACCTACACATTCAAAGCAAAAGTGAAAACTTGGCGAAACGAGGAAAACGAAGCAGCCGGTTTTATTAACTTGATGCGTTAATTGAATATGAATATTTTGCAAGAATTACATCATTGCTTTAATTTTATTATTTTTGACAGGTGAATCCTTATATGATTCGATTCAATCTCTTAGAAAAACCTTCATGGAATACAATACAACTAGATCGATGCTTATTCTCCCCGAATACGGTCGAAATGTTCAAAATATGATTGGTCATGCAATGACCGTTGAAAATCGCGATGAGCGCAATCGAGCGGCCAGAGCGATTATTGAAGTAATGGGGCAACTGAATCCGCATTTACGGGATGAGGACGATTACCGTCATAAATTGTGGACGCACCTTTTTGTGATGTCTGATTTTCAATTGGATGTGGATTCTCCTTATGAGATTCCCTTGAAAGAATCGTTGCAAGAAAAACCAGCCATTATGGAATATCCAAAAGGAAAAATTCGTTTTGGACATTACGGCAAATACACGCAAAAAATATTAGCAGAAGCCAAAAACATCACATCCGATGAAGAAAAAGTTTTCATGGAAAAAATGATGGGCAATTTCATGAAATTGCAATTTTTGGCCTATAACAATGATACGGTTGAAAACAACGTGATTGCCAATCAACTTTCAGAGTTGTCCAGCGGTTATTTAACGATTTCAAATCCGGATGAATTGGTGGCGACCAATCAAGTGCTTCGTGCGTTGGGAACTGGAACCAGAAGTTCCGTTCCAAAAACAACCAAAAAGACGAACAACAACAATAACAACAAGTACAAAAAGAAAAAGAAATAAGAAATGGCTTCATTTGAAATAGAAGGAGGAAAACAATTAAGTGGAGAATTGATTCCGCAAGGCGCGAAAAATGAAGCTTTGCAAATACTTTGTGCTGTATTATTAACACCCGAAAAAGTCACGATTTCTAATTTGCCAGACATAATTGATGTCAATAAACTCATCAATTTATTGCAAACGATGGGTGTGAAAACGGAAAAAGTGGAAAGAGGTACTTTTATTTTTCAAGCAAAAGACATTGATTTAGCTTATTTCGATACGGACGATTTTAGAAAACGCGCGAGTTCTTTGAGAGGTTCCATCATGATTGTTGGTCCCCTTTTGGCTCGTTTCAACCGAGGTTACATTCCCAAACCAGGTGGTGATAAAATTGGCCGTCGTCGTTTGGATACACACTTTGAAGGCTTTGAGAAATTGGGTGCAAAATTCAATTACGATGCAGGCGAACACTTCTATTCTGTTGAAGCGAAAAAATTAAAAGGAGCCTATATTCATTTGGATGAGGCTTCTGTTACAGGGACTGCCAATGTTGTGATGGCGGCAGTTTTAGCAGAAGGCAAAACAACGATTTACAATGCAGCCTGCGAACCTTATTTGCAACAATTGTGCAAAATGCTGAATAGCATGGGTGCAAAAATCACGGGCATTGGATCCAATATGTTGCACATAGAAGGTGTGAAAGAATTGGGTGGTTGTTTCCATCGAATTTTGCCTGATATGATCGAAATTGGCAGTTTCATTGGATTAGCGGCTATGACGAAGTCCGAAATCACTATAAAAGACGTTAGTTGGGACAATTTGGGAATTATTCCGAATGTTTTCCGGAAAATGGGTATCAAATTGGAGCGAAGAGGAGACGATATTTATGTTCCTGCTCAAGAATCCTACGAAATTGATACGTTCATTGATGGTTCAATATTAACCATTGCAGACGCGCCTTGGCCTGGATTTACGCCAGATTTATTGTCGATTATCTTGGTAGTAGCGACGCAAGCGAAAGGAAGTGTATTGATTCATCAAAAAATGTTCGAATCACGTTTGTTTTTCGTGGATAAATTGATCGACATGGGGGCGCAAATTATTTTGTGTGACCCACACCGAGCTACTGTCATTGGATTGAACCGTGCACATAGCTTAAAAGGAATTCAGATGACTTCTCCTGATATTAGAGCTGGCGTATCCCTTTTAATTGCTGCGCTTTCAGCAAAAGGAAAAAGTACGATTCATAACATTGAGCAAATTGACCGAGGATATCAGGATATCGATATCCGATTGAATAATTTGGGTGCACAAATTCGAAGAATCTAATTTAAGAATCTATGAAAATACTAAGTGTTATACTGGTTGCCTTTTTATTATTATCCGTTAAAAATGATGATATCGTTGGAAAAGCCAAGGAAATAAGTTTGGAGGGGCAAGACGGGAAAATAGTTAAACTAAGTTCGCTTAAAGGAAAAATGGTCTTGATTGATTTCTGGGCTTCCTGGTGTGGTCCTTGTCGAAGAGAGAATCCAAATGTGGTAAAAGCCTATTTGGAATTCAAAGACCAAAAATTTACAGAAGGGAAAGGTTTTGAGGTCTATAGTGTAAGCTTGGATAAAGCAGAAGACGCATGGAAAAAAGCCATTCTAGAGGATAAATTGATTTGGATGAATCATGGTTGGGACAAAAACGGTGTCGCTTCAAAAGATTATAATGTGCGTTTTATTCCGAGCGCATTCTTGATTAATGGCAAAGGGATGATCGTTGCACAAGGCGAAAATTTAAGAGGAACAGGATTGGAAAATACATTAAAGTCGTTATTGAAAACTAACAAATAATAAAAAATTGCCCATTTTCCATGGTTTTTATTAAATTTGTACATCAAACTTACAATGAAAACTTATGAAGAAATACACTTTCTCATTAATTATCGCTATTGCGTTAATTTTTATTTCCACTAATTCATCCGCTCAGGTCAAAGATTTTAATCGATTATCTGTTGACATTTCAGGAGGCGTGAATAAGATTATGACTCCTGTTTCCGCAGGAAGCAATTTTTCTTACTTTGGATTGTTTCGCGCTGATATTGGCCTACGCTACATGGCGAACAGTAAATTCGGTATTAAACTGGATTTTGGAATGGATCAATTTAAATCAACTCTTGGAACGGCAGATCACAAAAGCCAAATGATGAGAGGTTCTTTGCAAGGTATTATGAATGTTGGTCGGGTTTGCAATTTCGAAGATTGGACCAAATCCATTAGTATTTTAGCTCACGCTGGACCGATGATTGGTTTCTTAAAAGATGTTTCTGCTACCAACCCAATTTCGGGAACGGACAGAGTAGGTGGTTTAGTTATCGGATTCTCTCCTATTTTTAAAGTGGGCAATCGTTTAGCAATTACCACAGATCTTTCAGTGATTGGTACCTTTACACAACAACGTTCTTTCGATTTTCAAACAGCCACTACAGCAGCTGGATTTGATGGATATTATGGAACTGCTACAGTCGGGGTTACTATTTATTTAGGAAAAAAATCTTCCCACATTGATTGGAAATTTAACGACGATGCAGCGTTGAAAAAACGTTTGGAGGAATTGGAAGCAGAATTGAAGAACACAAAAGGTGATTTGGATTTGTTGAACCAAGATGTGAGAGCTGTTGAAGCAAAATTGATGGATGATGACAACGATGGCGTTGCTAATTATTTGGATATAGAGCCAAATACTCCAGAAGGGGCAACTGTTAATACAAAAGGTCAAGAAATTAAAATGCCAGTTGTAGAGGATTTAATGAACAACGACCCGAATTTAGGCTTGTTTTACACGGTTCAATTGGGTGTGTTTAGTAACATGATTCCAGAACAATACTGGAAAGATATTACACCATTGTACAAAATGAAAATTGAGGATGGAACAACAAGATTCTATTCAGGTATTTTTCATTCTGTAACGGAAGCAAAACCAAAATTGGATCAGGCGAAGAAAAATGGTATTGCTGATGCATTTATTACCTGTTATTACAAAGGTAAACGAATCACTGTGGCTGAAGCCGATTTGATCATGTCTACTCGAGGTGAAAGCGTTTTGCGCCCTAAACCATAAGAATAAATAAAATTTAAAAAACCCGGATTGTTTGACAGTCCGGGTTTTTTTTGTGACAAGTTTTCTTGAAAAAAAGCCATTTTATGACACTCTGTCAATTTTTTGAATTTGGCAGTATCTTTGCAAACGCTAAAAGAAAAATAAGCATGTCAGAGAATCAAAATATTTCAGAGGAAGAATTGCAAAATGACGAAACCCAAATGAACCAAGAAACTTCAGTTGATGGTAATGAGGCAACAGCAGAGGCAACCGTGAAAGAGCCATCGTTGGAAGAACAATTGGTGGAAGCCAATCAAAAGTTCATTCGTTTGTATGCGGAATTTGAAAATTTTAGAAAACGCACCAACAAAGAAAAAGTGGATTTATTGAGCCACGCGAGTGCAGGTGTTTTGAAAGACCTTTTGCCGGTAATGGATGATTTTGAAAGAGCAATGCTAAACAACGAAGTTGTTGAAGATCCTACTGCTTTGAAGGAAGGTTTCAATTTAATCTTTACCAAATTCAAAAGTATTTTGGAATCAAAAGGATTGAAACAAATGTTAGCGAAAGGACAAGAGTTTGATAGTGAAATTCATGAAGCAATTGCGAATGTTCCTGCCCCTTCAAAAAATTTGAAAGGCAAAGTTGTTGATGATGTTGAAAAAGGATACATTTTAAATGACAAAGTAATTCGATTTGCAAAAGTAGTAGTCGGTCAATAAAGAAGTTGCAGAACACGATATTATGAGTGAAAAAAGAGATTATTACGAAGTTCTCGGGGTTAGCAGAAATGCTGATGAAGGTGAAATTAAGAAAGCATACCGAAAATTAGCGTTGAAGTTCCATCCTGATAAAAATCCGGATGACAAAACGGCTGAAAACAAATTCAAAGAAGCTGCAGAAGCTTACGAAGTGCTTTCAAATGCTGAGAAACGAAGTAAATACGATCGTTTTGGTCACGCAGGAATGAGTGGCGGTTTTGGCGGCGGCGGAATGGATATGAATGATATCTTTTCCAATTTCGGCGATATTTTTGGTGGTGGATTTGGCGGTTCATTCGGTGGTTCCCGTGGCGGCGGTTCAAGAGTCGTTAAAGGAACCAACCTACGCGTTAAAATGAAATTGACGCTGGAAGAAATTGCGGAAGGTGTAACGAAAAAAATAAAAGTAAATAAATTGGTAAATGCCGATGGAGTAACTTTTAAAAACTGTACAACCTGCAACGGAACGGGGCGTGTTACAAGAGTGGCGCAAACTTTTTTAGGCGCGATGCAAACCCAGTCTACATGTCCTAGTTGTCAAGGGGCAGGAAAATCAATCGACAAAAAGCCTGCGGATGCTGATCAAAATGGCTTACTCCGAAAAGAGGAAATCATCGAAATAGAAATTCCTGCAGGTGTAGAGGAAGGCATGCAGTTGAGTGTTTCTGGAAAAGGAAATGCAGGACCATTTAATGGTATTTCAGGCGACTTAATTGTTGTGATTGAAGAAGTGGCACATGAATTTCTTCGAAGAGATGGTGAGCACGTACATTACGAAGCGTATATCAATTTTGTAGATGCTGTTTTGGGTGAAAGTATCGAAATACCTACAATTACGGGTAAAGCCAAGATAAAGATAGAGCCAGGAACGCAAAGCGGAAAAATGCTGCGTTTAAAAGGCAAAGGATTACCTGTTCTTCAAAGACACCATTCAGGAGATATGTTTGTTCATATCAATGTTTGGACACCCAAAAAGGTGAGCAAGGAAGAAAAAGAAATCTTAGAAAACCTAAAGAAAAGTGAAAATTTTATTCCCAATCCAGATGGGGCGGAAAAAGGATTTTTCCAACGGGTAAAGGATATGTTTCACGGATAGAATTCGAATGAAGATAAAAAAAAGTACTTTACAATTGTAAAGTACTTTTTTTTATTTAAATATTTTCGCCACCTTTTTCATGTGTTCCATGTCTGTGATGGTCATTTTTCTGCCTGAACTGGTCAATGCATTTTCCGCTTTAAATTCATGTAAAATTCGCACCGCTGACTCTTTCACGGTTCCCAATAGGTTGGCTAAATCTTCTCGTGAAATTTCAACATCTCGATTTTCAGGATTCAAATTTTTGGATTGAATATACAAAAGGTAAAAAGCAGTTCTTTGTCTTAAGGATAATTGCGCTACAACTTGAGAGTGACGAATGTGACGAATCCCATCGGTACTCAATAAATTGATGTATTCCTTGTTGAATTCATTGTTTTCAACAATGAAACGGGTAAAAAGATCTTTCGGAATGAATTTAAGTCGGACCTCCGTAATGCTGCAGGAAGAATCAAAATGGTTTTCGTGAGTAAAAAGAATACGGTGCCCAAAAATATCTCCTGGTCCTAAGATTTCAAATATCGACTCTTTGCCATCGACACCTGAAATGTAACGTTTTACAGTGCCGTATTCAATAAAAAATGGACCCGCACTTTTGCTTCCCTCCGCAAACAAAACAGTGTTTTTTGGAAATACCAATAACTTTGATTCTTCAATCAATTCTATCTTTTGTTTCTCCGTTAAATGGTCAAAAAGTTCTTTTGTCAACATGAATGTCAGCGATTAATAACTCGGCAAATATCCTTTTTTTTAACAAATATGGATGTTTTTACCGATAATTTTTCATGAAAACAAAACATTTATCAATTTAAGGTTGAATTAGTTAGTTTCATAGGCGCCAACATCGGATGGTATTGATCTTGAATTGCCTCCGTCGAAGTCTTCGTTCAAATGAAAATTATCATCTGCAGCCCCATTCAATACGGATGAATTCAGGATATTGAAATCATTTTCTATATAATTTACAAATGCAGGATTTTGATTCCAGAGGATGTTTTGGAAGTACCCATCACTTGGGATCGTTTCGGCTGTTATCAAGCAATTTCGAAACAAAAAGTTCAAATTGTACACGCCACCAGGATTTTCAGTACTTATAGCAAACTCAGTTGCTTGATTTCCCGTAATCACACAGTTGGTAAAAACACCTTCGTTGATGGATTTGTAATTGGTGACTCCTTCACTATTTTTAAAATAATTGGTAATTCCAACGGTTTCAACTTGATCCGAAGCGGCATAACCCAAAAGATTGCAGTAATTGAAATTAAAATCACCACCTTCTAAAACCAATACTGCTCGAGATAGATTTTTATAGATCAAACAATTTTCTGCCTTCACTTTGGCGCCAGAGTAGAGAAATAAACCATAGTTTGCATTGTTGTAGATTTCAGCAAAACGCAAATCGAGTGTATATTGAGAGATATTACTAGGGTCATTTGAATACAAATGAATGCCTGCTGTTCCGTTCTTTATAATCACGTGTTCGATGACGGAATGTCGAGCCTCTTGCATGTAAATGCCGTAAAATTGGCCAGGTTGATCTTGATAAAAAGCTTCCAAGCGATCGCCTTGAAGAATGACTTCGTGGTCTCTCGTTCCGTTGATATTCAATGTGCCTTTGTAATTGTATAGAATAGCATCTTTGTGCAAGTAAATTTTCGTGTCGGGTTGAATGTTTAACGTTTGAGCAGAATCTACTGCCGCATAATCATAAATTACATGTGGTTTGTCATTGGGCCAGGTGCCTGAATTGATGTCTTTGTAATGGAAATACGCATCTTGACCCCAAGCCGCTAACTGAACAAATTGATCTTTTCCATTGGTGCGAAAACGAATACGGTCTTCCACAATCAACGGCAACGTTCCATTGTTCACAGATAAGGTAACCTCTACAAAAATGAACAAACTATCTTCTTTTTCCATTTCGATTTCAGAAAACAATTTGCCTTTGAGCCCATCCACATTCAATCGAAATGGAGAGGAGGAACCTCCCATCAATTCTATTTCATCGATTTTTAAGGTTGATTTCCCCGGATTGTATATCTTCAATCGTTTTGTAGTCGAGCCTACTGTTGTAAATACGGTATCAAATACTACTGTGTCTGTTGAAAAATTCAGGTTTCCATTGGAGAAGCTCAGCGGTTTTTTACAACTTACTAAGGACTGTCCTAGTAGAATTGCGAAAAGCAAAAAAATGCCAGAAATGATTTTTGTCATTGGTTCGTTTGATTTCAAAATTAACGAAATTGTAGAAAGTTTATTTTATTTTTTTGAAATTTGATGGTATTTAAAAATCTTTCCCTAAATTTGCACTCCTGTTAAAGGGCAGAATAGATTTAATAGCACAAAAATGAGAAAAGATATACATCCAGAAGATTACAGACCAGTGGTATTCAAAGACATGTCAAACGACTATGCTTTTTTATGCCCTTCATGCGCAACTTCCAGTGAAACCATTCAATGGGAAGATGGAAATGAGTATCCTTTGGTAAAATTAGATATTTCACACAAATCACACCCTTTCTTTACTGGAATCGTGCAATTTGTGGATACTGCGGGTAGAATTGATAAATTCAACAACCGTTTCGGAGCAAGAAACAAAAAATAAGCTGTATCAACTTCTTGAAAGTCCGACCATTATTTTGGTTGGACTTTTTTTATGTCCCAATATTTAAGATTTTACTTGAAATTGCGGTATTTGACCGATGGTAAATTATCTTTGTGGTATGAGAATTCGATTGATCTTAATTGCTTTTATTCTTTTGTGTTTGCCTTTTATATCAAAAGCTGATAAAATTGAAAAGGCATTTGAAAGCTTAAAAGAGTTCAATTATTTCGATGCCAAGGCAAAATTTCAAAAGAAAATTAAGAAAGTAAATTCACCTTGTGCCTTTGGTTTAGCAACAATCTATTACCGTCAAGACAATCCGTTTCATCAAATTGACTCCGCTTACAAATATGTAAGACTAGCTGAAACGACTTTCCCTTTGGTTTCGGAAAAACAAAAGCTTCGGTATGTAGAGTATGGTTTTACACTTCAAGGAATACAAGCGCTCAAACAGCAGATTAGTACGTTTTATTTTCACCGTTTATCTCCCCAAAATTCGGTAGAAGAATGGAACCAATTTGCGAATCGAAATACAGAAGCGAAAGAGTATCCTGTTGCTATTCGTATGCGAGATTCAATAGCGTATGAAGCGGCTGCTCAATTGAATACTTCGAAGGAGTTTGATCAGTACATGCGCACCTATCCTCAAAGTGCTTTATTTGAGGAGGCTCAAAACGCATTTTATTTAGCCCAATACAAAGAGGAAACAATTGCTGGAACGATAAGTGCCTACCAAACTTTCATTGCTAATTTTCCAAAAAACACATTTGTTGGTCAGGCGCAAGATCAAGTTTACCAAATGGCTACTGAAAAAAATACAGTGGAGGCCTTGAATGATTTTATCACAAAGAATCCATTTAATCGCAACCGAGATGAGGCTTGGAGACGATTGTACCAAGTTTACATGTACGAATATTCCGATGATCGCATCGAAGAATTTGAAAAAGAGTTTCCGCAATACCCGTTTAAAAATGAAATCAAGTCGGACTTGAAAATGGCGAGAACCTTGCTGGTTCCTGTTCGTGTAAACGACAAGTTTGGCGCGATGAATATGGAAGGCGAAATAGTCATTCCTGCTGAGTATGATGTATTGAGCACTTTCAATGAAGGCTTAGCATTGGTAGGCAACAAAAAGAAATACGGCTACATCAATAAGATAAATGAACTGTCAATTCCAATGCTGTACGATGCAGGTTTGGATTTTGAACAAGGTCGTGCCGTTGTTGAAAAAAACGGTAAATACGGACTAATCGATCGTTCCGGGAAATTGATTTTGCCTTGTGAGTTTGACGACATAGGCACCTTTTCGGAAGGGCTGATTTATGCGCAAAAAAATGGTTTGTATGGTTATTATGATAAGTTTGGAACCGAACAAATCAAATCAAAATTCAACGATGTATTCTCGTTTTCAAAAGGAAAGGCAAATGTGCAGGTTGGAGAAAATCAAGCCATCATCAATACGGAAGGGGAGTTTGTTTTTCCACCAAAATTTAATTCGCTAAAACCTTTTTCTGCAAGCTTGATCATTTTTGAAGAGGATGATTATTACGGATTGATTGATTTTAAAATGAACGTTGCATTACCTGCCGAATATGACGAAATAGGCTTGCTTTCGAATGGTTTGGCTATTTTGAATTTGGATGGTAAAATTGGCTACATTGATTCACTCGGTCAAATAAAAATTGAACCGAAATATGAAATATATCCGAATTATTTAGAAAATGCCCAATTCAAAAACAATCTGGCCGTGGTCAAATTGAAAGACAAATTTGGATTAATTGATAAATCAGGCAAGTTTGTTATTCAAAATACGTACAGTCGCTTGGGGGAAAATTCAAATTTAATAGCCTTCAACAAAGGTAAATTGTGGGGGTTTATTGATCAGAAAAATAAAATGGTGATTAAACCAGCGTTTGACTGGGCGGAAAGTTTTCAAAACCAAACCGCTATTGTGGCTAAATTTGATCAGCAGGGCGTAATAAATGCGGCTGGAAATGAAATCATCCCGATTGATTTTGACGAAATCACACGTATGGATGCAACACGTTTTTTGGTTGTGAAAGATTATCTTTCTGGTTTGTATAGTATCGATGGTAAATTAATCGCCCCAGCAGTTTACAATGAGATAAGACAATTGAATGATAGTTTTTACGTTTTAATAGCGGCTGAGCGGATTGATTATTTGTATCTTCCCGAAAACAAAATGGTGCGCCAAAAGTAATATGAACCGGTTTTTTGATTTAATTGACAGACATAAATTTGGGATTATCGGCACTTTTGCGGCTTATATATTGATTTTTATGTATTTGCAAATGCGTTCCTATACCAAGTATTTCCCCATTCCTCCTTTTCACGAAGGCGCTGTGATTCAAAAAGAGCCTGAAATTGAATTGGACAAAGAGCAAATTGAAGTGCCTAGTGATTTCAATAGTAATCCCAAAAACATGGTTCGCGACCAAAATGACAAACGGGAACGAAGCGATGAAAATTATTCGCAAAATAAACCTTCGGAAAATGTCGCTCAATCGGTAAAGGATTACGAAAAGAAGTTGTTTGAAGAGGCTGGAGGAGCGGCGAAGAGAGATCAAATTCGGCAACAAGCAGAACAAGATAAATTAACCAAAAGCAAACCTACTAATACAAATAAACCGGCCACAACCTCTCAAACAGGTGGAGACAAAGCCTTTGCAGGAAATGTAATGGTAGAATGGGTTTTGGCCGATCGAAATGCACACCAAAATAACAATTGGTATGTCCGTAATCCAGGATACACGTGTGGAGTAGGCTCCAATGGCCGCGTCGTGATTGATATTCGTGTTAATCAAAATGGGGATGTAATTTCAGCTGTTTACAATTCAAGTAAAAGCTCCGGGGCCAATGGATGCATGATTGAACAAGCGCAGAAATACGCCAAAATGTCACGTTTTGCATTTAAGACGGATGCCCCAAAAAGTCAGGACGGACAAATATTGTATACTTTTGTTTCTCAGTAGGATATGAATACCAGAGATTTAATTCGTTCCCTTACACCACCGTTTGTGCTCCAAATTCTACGAAGCATTAAAAAAAAACGAACAAGACAAAACATTGAAAAGGAACTGCAAATCGGCGAAGCGCTTAGTTGCGCCGATTTAGAAAAGGAATTTCGTTCCATTGGAATACATGCAGGCGATAGTGTTTTGGTGCATTGTGCCTTTTCCAAAATCGGTCCTGTTGCTGGTGGGCCAGAAACTTTCATTCAGGCTTTAAAGAATGTGGTAGGAGCAGAAGGAAATATTCTGATGCCCTCGTCGCCCAACGATTCTTTTCAATTGGAATATATTCAAAAAATTCAATCATTTGATGTTCAAAATGAGCCTTCTAAAATGGGTTGGTTGAGTGAAACATTTCGAAAAAGTGAACATGTATTGCGTTCCGTACATCCAGCAGAACCGGTTTGCGCTTGGGGTAAAAATGCCAGATGGTTGACTGAAAACCATGAACTGGACGGAACCGCCTATGGGAAAAATAGCCCTTTTTATAAGTTGACCGAGATCAATGGTAAAATTCTTTACATAGGTGTTACACTGGATAATGCCGGGACTAGTTTGCATATTTTAGAAGATGCCGTTCAAGATTTTCCTTATCCCGTTTATCGACCGGAATCTTATAAAATTTCGATTTTGAATGAGGGAAGAACTTTTGATGTGGTTACCAAAGTTCACAATCCTGAACAATCAAAAAAAAGAAAATGTGATCAACTTTTGCCATTATTTGAAGAAGAGAATGTGGCTATAAAAGTGAAAATTGGCATGGCTCCTACATGGCTTTTTGAAGCCAAACCTATGTTGGAAGTAATGCTAAATAAATTTCAAGAAAAGGGTGTCACCATGTACACTCCGAAGGGTTGATTTTGTTCAACAATCTATAGTTGATGTGCTAATTAGCAGACGTATAGGCTCAATTTTCGCGACCAATATCAAATAAAAACCTGACCAAAGTCATATTTGAATTTAGATGCCAAAAGTACCTTTGTTTATATAAATTAGACTATGACAACAACAGTAATTATAGGTGGAAGTTTTGCAGGAATGACTGCCGCGTTAGAGATCAAGCGAAAAGGAAAAGACCAGCATAAAGTGATTTTAATTGATAAATCACCGTTGTTTTTATTTATCCCATCGCTGATTTGGGTACCTTTTCATCGAAGAGAGATGAAAGATATTTCTTTTCAAAAAGAAGGGATTTTAACCAAAAAAGGAGTGGACTTTGTCTTGGCGGAAGCTTTATCGGTTGATACGACAACACAAACCGTAAAAACGGATAAAGGAGATTTTACTTATGATAATTTGGTGGTAGCCACAGGTCCAAAAGTGAATTTTGATGTTGCTCCAGGAGTAGCAGAGCATTCTCATTACGTTGGAACACCGAATGGTGCCATGAAATTGAGAAAAGCGTTGGAGGATTTCAAGAAAAACCCTGGACCAATTGTCATTGGAGCAACTCAAAATGCGGGTTGTATGGGAGCGGCTTATGAGTTTTTATTCAATGTAGAAAAATGGCTTCGCGAACAAAAAATCCGTAAAAAAGTAGATTTGTATTGGGTAACTCCAGAAGATTACCTCGGACACTTTGGAATCGATGGGATGCCAATGGGTGAAGCCATGTTGAAAGGATTCATGAAAATGTTCCATATTCATTATAGAACACAAGTAGCTATTGAAGAAGTTACGGCAAATTCAGTTCGATTGTCAACCGGTGAAGTTTTGCCAAGTAGCTTAACTCAATTGATGCCGCCGTTTGTAGGTGTTGATTTTGTGCAAAATTCACCTTCTCTTTATCCAACTGCGAACGGATATATCCCTGTTGAAGATACCTACCAGCATAAAACGGTGCCCCATGTTTGGGCAGCGGGAATAGCAGTACAGGTGGATTTACCTTTTGTATGTAAAAACATCCCTTTTTCTGCTCCAAAAACCGGTTATCCATCTGATGAAACAGGGAAAATCGTAGCAGAAAATATTGTTAGACTTTCTCAAGGTGATGATGTGTTGAAAAGAAAACCATGGGGAAAAATTGCAGGATTGTGTGTCATGGATGCAGGAAAAAAAGAAGTGCTTATTTTCTCCAATCACCTGTTCAGACCGCGAACGTTCGCGGTCATGATTCCGAATGTCATATTCGATTTCAGCAAAGTCTTTTTGGAAAAATACTTCCTTTGGAAATCAAAAAGAGGTTATTCTTTTTTACCATAATTAAACAAATTGGAGCGGTCCAGAAAAACAAGTTGTTTTCTGGACCGCTTTTTTGTGGAAGAAGGTTGGATATTTCCCCATTATTGCAAACAATTTCGAATCGTCAAATGATTCGAATGATTAAATTTGCAAGAAAAAAGTCATGTCCAATAGAAAATGGGAAACCATCAAATCATACGACGATATCCTTTTTGACTTCCACGAAGGAATTGCTAGAATTACAATCAACAGACCAAAAGTATACAACGCATTTCGCCCAGAAACCAATTTTGAAATGTTGGATGCGGTGAATATTTGCCGAGAAAGAAACGATATTGGTGTGGTAGTTTTAACGGGTGCAGGCGACAAAGCATTCTGTTCGGGCGGTGATCAAAATGTGAAAGGGGTAGGTGGTTATATTTCTGAAAATGGTGTTCCTCGTTTGAATGTATTGGATTTGCACAAAGCCCTTCGATCGCTTCCAAAACCGGTTATTGCGATGGTGAATGGTTATGCCATAGGAGGCGGACATGTTTTGCATGTTGTATGTGATTTAACAATCGCTTCTGATAATGCTAAATTTGGTCAAACAGGTCCGAAAGTCGGTAGTTTTGACGGTGGATTTGGTTCTTCCTATTTGGCTCGTCACGTGGGTCAAAAGAAAGCGAGAGAAATCTGGTTCCTTTGCAATCAATACACGGCTGTTGAAGCTGAAGCGATGGGAATGGTGAACAAAGTAGTTCCTTTAGCTGATTTGGAGGATACGACAGTAGAATGGTGTAAAACCATCATGAAACGTAGCCCATTGGCGATTCGAATGATCAAACGTTCCTTAAATGCCGAATTGGATGGGCAACATGGATTGATGGAGTTAGCAGGCGATGCCACATTGATGTATTACTTGACGGAAGAAGCACAAGAAGGAAAACACGCTTTCTTGGAAAAACGGGATCCTGATTTTCAACAGTTTCCGAAATTCCCTTAACTTCAGCGAATGATCAAAACGATTGTTATTGTCGCGTTGTCGCTGGCAGGCATACTTCCTGTGGGTGAGTATTTCATTTCGAAAAAACAAGACCGACAAGAAATTTTCGTTCCAAAAAAGCCAATAATAGCCGAAAATGTTGTGATTTTGGTAATTGATGGTCCGCGGTATTCCGAAACTTTCGGAGAGCCAACACGGCAATACATTCCAAATTTTAGAGATAGCTTGTTGCCACAAGGGACTTTTTTCAATCAATTCTACAACGAAGGTTCAACTTTTACCAATGCGGGCCACGCTTCAATTACAACCGGGCGTTATCAAAAGGTAGAAAATAGTGGATTGGAAGTACCGAAGTATCCGAGTATTTTTCAATATTACATGCGCGATAAAAAACGCAATTACAACGACGCGTGGATTATTACTTCCAAAGGGAAATTGGATATTTTGGCCAATTCTAGCTACAAAGGTTGGGAAAATACCAATTTAGCGAGGACTTGGTGTGGACCAGAAGGTGAAGGTTATGGTTACGGCAACGATGCTTATACCATGCAAATTGTAGACAGTGTGATTGACCATTTTCATCCGCGTCTACTTCTAGTAAATCTTTTGGAGGTCGATGTGCAAGGGCATGCGGGAAATTGGGAAGGTTACTTGAGTGGAATCCGAAGCACCGATCAGCAAGCATTGGCCTTGTGGAACAAGTTGCAATCTGACCCAATTTACCGAAACAAAACAGCCCTTTTTATAACGAATGATCACGGTCGGCATTGCGATGGTAAAAAAGATGGATTTGTTTCCCACGGCGGAGGTTGTGAATGTTGTCGACACATTAGTTTGACAGCGTTGGGACCTGATTTCCCAAAAGGAAAAGTAATATCTGAAAAGCACGAAATGATAGATGTAACTGCAACAGCTGCGGCGATTCTGGGCTTGAATATGCCTACTTCAAGAGGTCAAGTAATTCGCCCTTTGTTTGCGAACTAAACAATCGGAAACAAAAAAGCTCAAGAAAATTCCTGAGCTTTTGTATTTTTATGTTGGTCGCTTATTTCTTAAAGTTATCCGCAACAATCAAGTCTTTTGTTCCGTGACCCCAAGAGTAAAATCCTTCTCCTGTTTTCACTCCTTTTTTACCTGCCATGACCATGTTCACCAACAACGGACAAGGAGCGTATTTTGGGTTGCCAAATCCGTCGTGCAATACATGTAGTATCGCCAAACAAACATCTAAACCAATGAAATCTGCTAATTGCAAGGGTCCCATTGGATGAGCCATCCCTAATTTCATTACTTGGTCGATTTCTTCCACACCAGCAACGCCTTCAAACAACGTATAAATCGCTTCGTTGATCATCGGCATCAAGATTCTGTTCGCCACGAAACCAGGATAATCGTTCACCTCAACCGGTGTTTTGCCTAAGTTTTTAGACAAATCCATAATCGTTTTTGTGATTTCATCGGTCGTAGAATATCCCCGTATAATTTCCACCAATTTCATCACAGGAACCGGATTCATAAAATGCATACCAATTACTTTATCTGGACGATTGGTTACAGAAGCAATTTTTGTAATGGAAATAGAAGACGTATTCGTCGCTAAAATCACATTTTCAGGAGTGATTTCACTCAAGTTTTTGAAAATTTGCAATTTCAAATCAACGTTTTCTGTCGCTGCTTCCACCACCAATTCTACTCCTGCTACACCAGCTGCCATTTCAGTAAAAGTGGTGATATTGGCCAATGTTTCAGCTTTTTGAGCTTCCGTAATCGCTTCTTTTGCTACTTGACGATCTAAATTCTTGGCAATAGTGGCCATTCCTTTGTCCAAAGAGGCTTGTTGAACATCAATCAAACTTACTTTGTGTCCAAATTGTGCGAAAGTATGTGCGATACCATTTCCCATGGTTCCAGCTCCGATGACAGCTACGTTTTTCATTTTCTAAAATTTTGGGCAAATATAAGGTTTTAGTTTTAAGTTAATCCTTTCATAGGTCGATTTCAGGAAAGGAAAAGGCTATCTTTGCAATCATGAAAAAAGCGCCAGACAAACTTGTTTTTTACGATGGAGACTGTGGTTTTTGCAATCAATCTGTTCAGTTTATATTGAAATTTCAAAAAGACAAATCCCTTCAATTTTTGACTTTACAGTCCTCTTTTGCTGAAAAATTGTTTCAAGAAAAAGGATGGGAATTGCCGGATTTAAGTACCGTTTATTTTTATGAAAATGAAAAGCTCTATGCCAAATCAGATGCGGGAATCAGCATTGCCAAACACTTGAGATTTCCTTTTTCTTGGTTTCAATTTTTATGGATTGTACCACAGTTTATTCGCGACAAAGGATATGATTTTATCGCACAAAGACGTCATAAATTGAGCAAAGGATTCTGCGCTGTGCCTACTTCCGACCAGAAAAAACAGTTTATCGGTTAATCAAATAATTTTCTTTCAACCAGAGACTCATCAATTTTGGAAGGTGCGGAAAATGGCGATTAACTTATCTGGCGGCAACATGTTGTTGGGGTAATCGTGCATTGTATCCAATACTTCAGCGATCGCCAGCGGTTGCAATCCCAATCTAATACCCATGGTTTTAATCAAAGTGAGCTGTTTTTCGTCCACGACTTGATCGATGTTCATCAACAATACCAACCGATGAAATTGAACAATACGATCAAATTCAAAAGCCGGTGGTTGAAAGGAAATGTATTCGTCAAACAAACCGTTGAATTCTTCTTTCGAAACACCGAGTTGATTGGCTATTGCGGATAAAAATTGATACTCACTATCGTGAATATCACTGTCTACCTTGGCCAATTGTATCAATTGTGTCAATAAACTTAGTTTTTCGTGGTGTTCGCTTTCGGTCATTTAGAATAATTTATTGGGGCAAGATTATAGTTTATTTTTCACTTTTCAAGAAAAATTCAGCTGTTTTTTGACAGGCTAATTTTAATTCTTTGGGCAATTCGATGGATGTCCATGGATGAGCTGAATTGAAGGTGTGATTTGCACCGGGTATTATTTCAAGCGGTGTGTGAGTCCATTCGGATAATTCTTCTCCTTCTGAAATTGACACAGAGGTATCATTGTCTCCATGCAATAAAAACAAAGGTTTATCGATTTGTTGAACGCTCTTTTTAATATCTAATTTTTCTCGATTCTCGTCGAAGTTTTCGTATTGAGAATAGTGCAGGGGCATGGCTTGATTCGTCCGTCCATTTTGTTGGTAGCGAACGCCATTGGCTTTCCATTTGGCTAATTCTTCATCTGCGGGGAAACGGATGCCAATATCCGAAATGGCCGCCCACGTCGCCATTTTTTTGATGCGCGCATCGTTGTGGGACAAAAGTACAATACCTCCGCCTCGCGAATGGCCAATTAAGTAAAGCTCTGGAAATGGTTTCATGTGACTTTCCATCCAGTCCAAAGCAGCTTGCAAGTCTTCCAATTCTTTGGAATAATTGTTTTCACTAAAAGCCTCCAAATCGACGAAATTCAATGTGTCATCTGGTGAACAACCGTTGTGGGAAACATTGTATTTGCAAAAACCAAATCCCAAATCCGTAAAATACTTTTCCACGAGGTGCCATGCGCCCCAATCTTTGAAACCCATAAAACCATGAACAAAAAGAATGGTTTTACCGGAATAAGTGCTAGGAATCGTCAGGTCGATTACTGATTTTCGATGATTCGCTCCGTTGAAAATTTGATTTTTAAGCACTTGATTTTCCATGTTCAAAATGTCACAATTAATTAAAAGCTCGAATAGCCTTAGTTTTGTTTTTGCTTCTTATCTTTGGTAATTCTATGACGAAATTAAAAAAATCTGCAATCTTACTGTCATGTGCGCTTTTGTTCGTGGCTTGTCGTCAAGATTACGGCAGCAAGTTGGAATCGGCAGAAATGGACATCTTTTTCACGAACCCGTCGGATGAGGAAATTGCACGTAAGATTGCTGTTTATTGGAAGGAGAATCATTTTTTAGGCGACAAAAAACAATTTCTCCAATTGAATCGCAATGGGAAGTCGTTGGAACTTAAATTGATTGCCAAAGAAAAGTTTTCGATGGCTACTTTCAGTTTTGACGAAAGAGCGCTGCTAAAAAGTTTACAAGATAGTTTGCAAAAGGTGGTCGAACCCGAGCAGTTGGAGTTGGTTATTGCTGACAAACAATTCAAAACACTTTACAACATCAATCAATAAGTATGAAAATATCCGCTTCCATTTACAGTGACAACAAACGCCCTTTGAAAGAAGTGATTGACGATTTGATTGATCACAAAGTAGATTTATTGCACGTGGATTGCAACGACGATTTGGCTGTCTTTGAAGACATTGCTAAAATTCGCATGTGGACCCAAACACCGATTGACTTGCACATTATCACGGAAACGCCTGACCGATATTTTGATTTGTTGCGCCAACACCCTGTTGAATATGTGACTTTTCAATACGAGCAGTTGAAAGATGGATTTGCCATTCCTTCTGATATTTCGGGTAAAAAAGGATTGGCTGTGATCACACCAACTTCGGTAGACGTCTTCAAACATTTTCCAGAAATGGATTTTATCTTGATTATGGCTACGATTCCTGGCCAAAGTGGTGGTGTTTTTGATGCGTTGAATTTCTCAAAAATCCGTCAATTCAGAAACCAATTTCCAGGAAAAGCGATTCATGTGGACGGTGGCGTGAATGGAGAAGTCAGCTTTATTTTACGGAATTTGGGCGTTCGCTCATCGGTTTCAGGTTCCTATTTGTTCAAAGCGCCCAGTATTGGGCACGCTTTGATGGATTTGACAACACGCGAACTGGATTCTCATTATAAAATCAAGGATTTCATGATTCCAATTGAAGAAGCACCTACCGTTGCTTTGGAACAATTGTCGAATGAAAATATTCTTAAATCGATAGAAAACGGAAGCTTAGGTTTTTGTTTGGTAGTCGACCAAGATGGAAAATTAGCAGGATTGGTATCCAATGCAGATGTTCGAAAAGGGCTGTTGCGCAATCTTTCCGATTTCAATGGAATGACACCCATCAACTTAGTCAATAAAAACCCCGTTTCTCTCGACGAAGAAATGACGGTCGTAGACATGATGAAAGTCATCCGCAATTGTCCTTTCCAAGTTACCTATTTACCCGTTATGGATTCCATGCGAAGAGCAAAAGGAATTGTTACATTTGTAAACCTCATCAAAGGCGAGTTATGATAATACATTTGAAAGAAAATACTGGCGCTGAGCAAGCAGAAAAAATCGCTGCTACCTGCAAAGCCATGTTCTACAAAAAGAACGATACATACATATTGATTACGGCTTCTTCCGTAAAAGAATTGCCAGCAGGAATTGAAGCGCATGTTGATGCCTTTTTCCCGATGAACAATGATATGCAATTGGCATCACGTGCGTACCAAGATGAAAAACGTGAAGTGAAAATAGGCAACATCACGATTGGTGGAAAAACCAATAATACGGTTATGATCGGTGGTCCTTGCTCTGTCGAATCCGAAGAACAAATTGAGTCTTCATCCTTGTTGATCAAAGACTTAGGTTTAACGACCTTGCGAGGAGGCTGCTACAAACCAAGAACCAGTCCATACAGTTTTCAAGGAATGGGATTGGAAGGTTTGAAATTACTGGCAAAAATGCGTGAAAAACACGGATTGAATGTGATTACGGAAGTCCGCGACGCGACGCAAATTGAAGAGGTAATCGAATACTCAGATGTGATACAAGTTGGCGCAAAAGCCATGTACGATCAAGGGATTTTGCGTGCTTGTGCAAAAACACAAAAACCAGTTTTGATAAAAAGAGGATTTGGTTCCACCTTGCAAGAATTTGTGCAAGCGGCAGAATTTGTTTTAAGCGGCGGAAATGAAAATGTGATTCTTTGCGAAAGAGGAATCCGCACCTTTGAAACGGGTACCCGTTTCACCTTAGACCTTTGTGGAGTGGCTTGGTTGAAACAATATTCCAATTTGCCGATTATTTTGGATCCTAGTCATGCGATGGGATATGCCTACGGTATTGCAGATTTGTCCCGCGCTTGTGTAGCGATGGGCATTGATGGTTTATTGGTAGAAGCGCATCCCAATCCGAAAGTGGCAAAATCTGATGCGTCTCAGCAACTAAACCACGACGAATTCCGTCAATTGGTAGAAAGTTTGAAACCTGTGGCAAGTAGTGTTGGATATACGATTGTTTAACTATGTTATTAGAAACGAATCTTCGCGGACTTTGTGACCATTTTGGGCTCGATTATCATGCGTTTTTGCAGGATTTAAATGTCGATGAACCCAATGAACTAACGTTGTACGATTTGATGGCCGTGAGCGAAGAGTATGAAATTGATTTGTACAGCCTGCTTTTCAAACCCATGTATCGTCCACATTTGTGGAAAACGAAATTAGAAGCCATCAAATTATTGATTTTAGACGTTGATGGCGTATTAACCGATGGTGGAATGTATGCCAGCGAAAATGGCGATCAATTAAAAAAATACAATACCAAAGACGGTATGGCAATTTTGCATTTGACCAAAAGCGATTTTCAGGTTGGAATTATTTCTTCCGGATTCAAGGGAGAAGCTGTGAAGCAACGAGCTGATTTATTGGGGATTCAACATTTTTATCTGGGAAGAGATAAAAAAATTGACATTTTGAAAGGATTTTGTGAGAAATTGAACTTAGATTTGAAAAATGTTGCCATCATTGGAGACGATATAAATGATTTAGAAATCATTAAAAATGTTGGTTTTTCAGCTTGTCCGTCAGATGCGGTACAGGTTGTAAAGGCGAACGTGGACATAGTATTGAACAAAAAAGGAGGGAAAGGTTGTGTGAGAGAATTTATCGATCATATTTTACTGGAATCTCCAATTGAATAAGGGAAATGGAAAAAATTAAAATTGGAATTTTACGAGAAGGAAAAACACCACCTGACAAGAGAGTTCCATTTACACCGCAGCAATGCAGTAAGGTTGTCAATACCTTTTCGGGTTTAGAAATAGTGGTTCAACCGAGTCCCATACGTGCATTTTCAGATGAAGAATACCAAGAAGCAGGCATTCAGCTTCAAGAAGATTTATCCGATTGCGATATTTTGATGGGCGTGAAAGAAGTAAATGTGCAGGATTTAATTCCAAACAAAAAATTCTTATTCTTTTCGCACACGATTAAAAAGCAGAAATACAATCGGCATTTGTTGCAAGCCATTTTGAACAACAAAATTCAATTGATTGATTACGAATTATTGAAAAATAATGACCGTAAACGAATCACAGGGTTCGGACGCTTTGCAGGAATTGTTGGCGCTTACAATGCCTTTTACGCCTATGGTTTAAAAACGAAACGTTTTGAATTGAAACGGGCGAAGGATTGCTTTGATCGAGAAGAAATGGAATCAGAATTGGCCAAAGTGAATTTTGAAGCCAATACGAAAATAGTTATTACAGGGTTTGGAAAAGTGGGGTACGGTGCCCAAGAAATCATGGATTTAATTCCCATCATGGAAGTCGGACCGGAAGAATTTTTAACACAAAAATTTGATGAGCCGGTTTTCACTCATTTAGAAACGTCGGATTATTATTGCCGAAAATCAGATGGTAGTTTTGATAAATCTGATTTTTATAAAAATCCGCAAGAATATATTTCTTGTTTACACCGCTACATTGAAACAGCTGATTTGTACATGGCGTGCCATTTTTGGAACAACTTATCGCCTAAATTGCTGACACAAGAAGATTTAAAAAAAGCCAAGAATTTGAAAGTAGTGGCAGATATTTCCTGCGACATCAATGATCCAATTGCAAGTACTTTACGTTCCAGCACGATCGCAGATCCTTTGTATGGATATAACGCTGAGAATCATGTTGAAGCAGATTGGCAGCTAGACGAAAATATAGTTGTAATGGCCGTGGATAATTTACCGTGTGAATTGCCAAAAGAATCATCTGAGGATTTTGGAAATCAGTTGATAAATAATATCTTACCGCACCTTTTGACCGGTGATAAAGATGGAATTATTTACAAAGGTAGTGAAACGACAATCGACGGAAAATTGAATGAAGATTATGGCTTCCTGCAAGATTATGTCGACGGATTAAACAATTAATACTGTAAAATGGTAAAAGGAGACAAAAAAACAATACGGGGTTGGGTTTTTTACGATTGGGCCAATTCTGTATACAATTTGGTTATTTCTTCTGCTATTTTCCCCATATTCTACACGAACGTTACCAAATCTGTTTACCTCGAAAAACTGGAAGCAGAAGGCAAAACCTATACCGAGGGCATGCCCGTTTTGGTTGACTTTTTTGGTTTTCATTTGGAAAGTCAAGTATTGATATCTTACATCCTAAGCGCATCGTTTTTGGTCGTATCTTTTCTTTCGCCTTTGTTGTCAGGCGTAGCCGATTTGATTGGAAGTAAAAAGCGATTTCTTCAATTCTTTTGTTACTTAGGCGCCTTCTCTTGCATGGCATTGTCAGGATTCAAATCCAACATTGAATGGGGCTTGGTCGCCTTGTTTTTGGCGAGTATAGGCTTTTGGAATTCATTGGTTTTCTACAATGCATATCTGCCAGAAATTGCAGAACCGGAAGATCATGATAAAATTTCAGCCCGCGGTTTTTCCATGGGGTACGTTGGCTCCATGATTTTACTTGTCATTTGTTTGGTCATTATTATGGGATTAGGGAAAGAATATACGAAGTATTGCTTCATTCTTGTCGGACTTTGGTGGATTGGTTTTAGTCAAATTACGTACCGTGTTTTGCCCAACAATGTGTACAACAAGAAAAGAGAAAAAGGTTTTATTTGGAAAGGATTCAAGGAATTGCAATTGGTTTTTGCTGAGTTTAGAAAAACGAAACGATTGAAGCGTTATTTAGCTTCATTTTTCTTCTTCAATACGGGGGTGCAAACAGTTATGTTAATGGCTGTTTATTTTGCCAAAGAAGAAGTGAATTGGGGCAAATCGGGTGGTGACACAGGGTTAATTATTTCAATATTATTAATTCAAATTCTAGGCGCGGTAGGTGCTTTCTTGATGTCACGTATTTCTGGGAAAATTGGAAATATATCGACCTTGATGTTGTCTGTTTCAATTTGGGTCATTCTGTGCATTTGCGCCTTCTTTATTGAAACTCCAGTACAATTTTATTTCTTGGCGTGTGGAGTAGGTTTGGTAATGGGCGGTGTGCAAGCCATTGCTCGTTCAACGTATTCCAAATTTTTGCCAGAAACCGAAGATCATGCTTCTTATTTTTCCTTTTACGATGTAACAGAGAAAATTGGAATCGTTTTGGGAACTTTCTTTTACGGTTTTGTTTATGCCATGACAGGCAATCTTCGGATGTCAGTTTTGTCGATTACCTTCTTTTTCGCAGTAGGATTAATCCTGCTTTTCTTCGTTCCTAAAAATGAAAAACCAATTGAGTCAATCGGTTAAACCCTTTCACGCTTTGCCTGAAGAGGGTAAATTTGGCTTTCTTCAATTTTTTGTTACGCTGGTTTTGTTCCTTTCGGTTTTCGTCGGAATTGGACAAATCCCGCTGGTTTTGGCCTTGTTCAGTAAAGTATTGGATCAAGGTGAAATGGATAGTTTGAATTACGACGCCATGTCCGCTTTGCTGGGTAGCAACTGGTTTTTAACCTTGATGATTATTCCATTTGGTTTTGGCTTGTTGGCTTTGGTGTTGGGAATAAAATACATTCACGGAACGTCTGTTCTTGCCTTCTTTACGTCACGAGCCAGCTTTGATTGGAAGCGTGTCTTTTTGAGTTTGGGCATTTGGGGTGGGTTCATGACTCTGATGTTGGGGTATAGCTATTTCAATTCGGATACCTTTATTTGGAATTATCATCCAATCAATTTTTGGATGCTGGCGTTGATTTGTTTGTTTCTTTTGCCTTTGCAATCGACTTGCGAAGAATTATTGTTTCGCTCGTATCTTTTCAAGAATATGCAAATGGTTGCCCAACCTCTGGTGCGCGTTTTGATTTGTGGTACACTTTTCGGGCTGATGCACGGCGCCAATCCAGAGATTGAAGTATTGGGACGAATAGCTTTGGTTTTTTACATCTGGAATGGTATTTTTCTCGGTTTAATAACACATTTTGACAATGGCATGGAATTAGCCATTGGTTATCATGCAATCAACAATATTTTCGCCGCTTTACTCGTCACGAACAATTGGCAAGCCTTGCGGACGGAAGCTTTGTTCATCGACACAGCATCACCCGTTTTCGGATGGGATATTTTATTGACCATGTTGGTCTGGCAACCTTTGTTGTTTTTCTTTTTCAAGTGGAAATACAAATGGAATTTGAAAGCAAATTTGTAAGGAATTGCTGAATGGAACGACCAACTGTTGGAACTTGAATTCTTTCAGTAAAAATTAGAAATACAAAAACCAAACGACGGTAATAACCGTATTTTGAAGAAATACATAGAATGGCAATAGCAACGAAATCTCTTCAGGCAAGCGGACACGAACTTTCGGAATCGGATAAACAACTTCAATTGATTCAATCGGCCGGTTTGAAACCGTTTCGAGAAAATTTAAGCGAAGTGAATTTGTTTCCGTTGAAAGCTACGCAATTGGATGTTTTTCAGATCAATGTCGGAAAAATGTGCAACCAAGTTTGTGATCATTGTCATGTTGATGCCGGTCCCGATCGCAAAGAAATCATGACGCGCGAAACGATGGAACTTTGCCTGGAAGCGATAGATCAAACCAATTGTCACACGGTCGATTTAACGGGTGGCGCACCTGAAATGAATCCAGATTTTCGCTGGTTTGTGGAACAACTTAGTGCAAAAGGAAAGAAAATCATTGTTCGTTGCAATCTCACGATTATCGTGGCGAATAAAAAATACCACGATTTACCGGAATTTTATAAATTGCACAACATCGAATTGGCTTCTTCTTTACCGTATTTTAGTTCGGCGAAAACCGATGCACAGCGGGGTGAAGGGGTTTTTGACAAAAGTATTCGTGCACTGAAAATGCTCAACGCAGTGGGGTATGGAAAAGAGGGAACGGGACTGATTTTAAATTTGGTGTACAATCCTTCTGGTGCTTTTTTACCGCCCGACCAACATTCTTTGGAAACGCAATTCAAAAACAAACTGCGCAAAGGTTGGGAAATTGAATTCAATGAGCTATTTGCCATCACCAACTTGCCGATTAGCCGTTATTTGAGTTATTTGGTCGCTTCCAATAACTACGAAAAATACATGGAAAAATTGGTGAATGCTTTCAATCCGATGGCGGCGGCAGATGTAATGTGTCGCAACACAGTTTCCATAGGCTGGGACGGATACATCTATGATTGTGATTTCAACCAAATGCTGGATTTAAAAGTTTCGACAAAAAACTCCAAACATTTATTAGAATTCAATTTGCAACAACTGGAAAGTAGAAATATCATTTTAAATGAACATTGCTATGGTTGCACAGCTGGATCTGGTTCGAGTTGTGGCGGAACGGTTGCTTAGTTTTGGTCGATTGTATTGCTTGTATTTTCTTTTGAACCCATAACTTTTCCAATAAAATAACTGATACCAAGACTCAATTCTGGTTCAAATCCATAATAGAGATCTTTGTATATCAAAGGATTGAATTTTGCTTTGTTCGGAGAGTAGTAATATGGAAACTTGACGCCGTAATAGGCGGCAAATCGATCACTCATTTTTATTCCGTGGTACAATTCAAAAGAAAAAGAAGCGATAGCATGACTCATAGTAAAACCTGCTTTCATGTCGTTGTGGGTTGCATCCAATCGATAATAGGCTCGAACGTTGGAAGTAGCATACCCAAATTTAGAATAAACATTCGCGCGCAAAGAATGATTTTCGTTTATGGGATAAAAATAGCCGGCACCAATTAGGATTCCAAATGATTTTCCTTGGGTTCCATAATCGAGTAAAGCATACGTACCGTCGGAATCCGCTCGGGCATTATTCACTTGGGCAAATGGCGAGGATGTATGCACACCACTGTCAAAAAGAAGTGTGTCCTTTCCGCTGTAAGAACTACCGTTCCCACCATAAAATACTCCAGACGACAACAAAAAATGCGTTTTCACCACTTTGTGGTAGCTGAAAGTGAAATTGGCATTTTCCAAACGGGAAGAAACATCCAAGGCAATTCGTTGCTGGGCATTTCCAACCAAGACAATAAAAGTGAAGATGATAAACAATCGAAGTGGCATCATACTTGTATATATTAATTCAAAACGCAGCAAAAAGTAAATTATTGATTCACTAAACTAAATATTTCCGTGAAATTTCCTTTAATTCTTAAGCACTATGCGTCTTTTCGATTTTTTTCGCGTCATAAATACAAAGGACGTATTTTTTTAAATCCAAACTCGATTTATACACGTATACAATCAGAATACTTATTATAACATGAAAAACGCACTCATCATTTTTCAAAAAAATCCGGAACAGGGTAAAGTGAAAACTCGATTGGCTGCCACAGTTGGCGATGAAAATGCTTTGCGTATCTACTCCATACTGGTCGATAAGACCCATCAACTCGTGGAGGCAATCGTTGCGAAAAAGTATCTTTTTTTCTCTGATTTTATTGAAAAGGAGGTAAAATGGGCTCCATATGATAAAAAAGTACAAAAAGGGTCAGATTTGGGTTTGCGCATGTTCAACGCAATTGCGGAGGTGAAAGCGGAAGGAGCTGAACGAATCGTTGTAATTGGAACCGACTGCTACGATTTATCGGTAGACATTCTTGAAGAAGCTTTCGTTGCCTTGGAAACAAACGATTATTGTATCGGACCTGCTTTGGATGGCGGCTATTATTTGATTGGAACGACTCAACCAGATGAAGTTGTTTTCCTGAACAAAAAGTGGAGTACGGAAACGGTTTGTGAAGAGGCGAAAGATTCAATTTTAAAAGCGGGTAAGAAAGTGACTATTTTACCTATCCTTTCGGATGTAGATTACGAAGAGGATTTGAAAACACTTAGAGAATTTCTTGTATGAGTAAGTTTCAAATTAGCTTAATTATTCCATCTTTAAATGAGGAACAACACTTGCCGCGTTTGATTGAAAACATTCGTTACCAAGATCTTTTTAGTCAAGTGGAAATCATTGTGGTGGATGGAAATAGTGATGACAAATCGTATGAAATCGCTATGGATCAAGCCGATATAGCGCTTTCGACCTGCATTCGATGTCGTGCGCACCAAATGAATTTGGGAGCCAAAATGGCTTCCACCGATCTGCTCTATTTTGTGCATGCAGATGTCTTGCCACCCAATGGATTTGTTGAAATTATTCTTGAAAATCATAAAAATGGGGCAAAAATTGGCTCTTTTCGGCAAAAATTTGAAGGAAATCATCGACTTTTGAAAATAAACGCCTTTTTTACCCGATTCGATTTTACGTGGTGCAGAGGCGGAGATCAAACGCTTTTCGTGGATAAAATACTTTTCGAGCAATTGAACGGTTACGATGAGACTTTTTCCATCATGGAAGAATACGATTTTATGAATCGAGCTAGAAAAATAGCTCCATTTACAGTTTTAGAACAAAGTACTCTAGTTTCTGCAAGGAAATACGACAACAATTCTTGGTTGCGCGTGCAACTCGCCAACCGAAAAGCCATGCGTATGTTCAAAAAAGGAACCCATCCGGAGATTATCGAGAAAATGTATAAAAAATCATTGCATCCGCATTAACGATTCCAAACAAAAGAATTCTTATTTCAACTTTGATTAATGCCGCACGAAAGTTATCTTTGAGAAGCTCAAATCAAACAGTGCATGCTAGAAATCTCCAATTTGACAAAGTCGTACGGTCGCCATCTGGCTCTCAAGGATGTTTCCTTTCATTTGGAAGAAGGTGAAATATTTGGTCTACTTGGTCCGAATGGAGCAGGGAAGTCGACCTTGATACGAATTGTCAATCAAATTCTGGATCAAAATTCCGGACATATCAAATTCAAAGGTGATTTGTTTCGCCGAGAACATCTGAAAAATATTGGTTATTTGCCAGAAGAGCGCGGACTTTACCGAGAAATGACGGTGGAGAATCACGGTATTTTCTTGGGACGACTAAGAGGCATGAACGCTACAGAATCGAGAAAAGCGCTAGACTATTGGTTGGAACGATTTGATATTCTCTCTTGGAAAAAGAAACGAATTGAAGAATTGTCCAAAGGAATGGCACAGAAAATTCAATTCATTTTCACAGTTTTGCACGAGCCCAAATTGATTATTCTGGATGAACCGTTCAGCGGTTTCGATCCCTTGAATGTGGAATTGATTAAAGCAGAAATTCAAAGCATGAAAGCACAGGGTCGAACCATTATGCTTTCTACACACAACATGTATAGTGTGGAAGAAATTTGCGACCGTGCTTTGTTGCTGAATCAAGGAACGAAAATCTTGGAAGGACGTGTGACAGAATTGCGCGACGAGCACAAAACAGGACAGTACACCGTGCGTTTTGAAGGCAATATGATTGGTTTTGTGAATGCCTTGTGGTCTGGATTTGAAATCATGGAAACCCGTGAATTTGGTAACAACCGTTTTGAAGCGGATTTGGCCATGCGCGGCGATAGTTCCATCGACAATTTGATGAGCGTTTTAATTGGTCATGTGAAAGTAGAAGCAATATTTGAGAAATTGCCCGGTATGCAAGAAGTATTCATTCAAGCCATTCAAGCGGCTCAAAACGCAGAAGTAGCATGAGAAATAGCTGGATAATTGCCTTGAGAGAATGGTCGGAACGAATTGGTTCGCGCACGTTTATTTTGTTTTCAATTTTAGGTCCCATCACCGTTTTAACGGTTTTGTACATGTTGTTTGCCTACGGGGGTAAAACGGCCACCCGATGGAATGTGCTCATTACAGATCCAACTAATTTGATGGAAGGAAAAATCATGGCGCAGAAAGACAGTATGATTCATTATTCTTTTGCAGATGATTACATAGAAGTGGAGGAATTTGCCAATGCCAAACGCTACCAAAACTACGATGCCATGGTGGAAGTGAATGAAAAAGTACTGTCCAACAAAACGGGTTTTGTATTCTATCGTCAGTTGCCTTCCAAAGTATTGGAGAAAAAAGTACAATACCAAGTGGAACGAAGACTGGAAGAAGTGTTGGTGAAACAGTTTACCAGTTTGTCGTTATTGGATTTTAAAAAGATTAAACAACCGCTGAATTTAAGTTTCAGAAATGTATACGATCCGCACGATGAATCACAAGACAAACGGGCGTGGGTCGGTTTGTTTTTTGGTTTGGTCATTTTTATTTTTATCGCCTTATTTGCCATGTCTTTGTTGCGCAGCACGAGTCGTGAAAAAAGCAATCGAATTGTAGAAGTATTGTTGGGTTCTGTTCGTCCCATGCAACTCATGTTTGGGAAAATTCTCGGCATTGGAATGGCAGCCTTGTTTCAGTTTAGCATTTGGTTGGTGACCATTACCATTGGCTTGTTGGTGATGCGAACGACTTTGTTTCCAGACTATTTGCAGTCCAATTTGAATCAAAGTGTACAAATTGATTCTCAAGTCCGGGCGACCAACGATATTGAGTTGGCGTTCACTAGTTTTGAATACAACGAGTTTGTCGATTTGGTTTTTGATCGCGTGCAATTTACACCCATGGTACTCGCTTTTATCCTTTGTTTAATTGGTGGCTATTTGTTTTATTCTTCTCTATTTTCTGCCGTGGGAGCTTCTGTTGGGTCTGAAAGTGACGGACAGCAATTTGTCATACCATTGATATTATTGCTTTGTTTCGGCGTGTATGCTGGTTATTTCGCAATGGAAAATCCAGAAGCACCGTTGACAACTTGGTTGTATTATTTGCCCTTTACCGCGCCTTCTGTTGTGATGGTGAAGTTGTCCCAAGGATTTTTACCTGGACAAGCTTATTCGTTGATTTTGGTGGGGCTGATTCTACTTATTTCCAGCTTGCTCATGCTTTGGATTTCAGGTCGAATTTACAAAAATGGAATATTGAAATTCGGCCACCGTTTGAAATTGGGTCACTTTTTCAAATGGACCAAAAATAACTAGATGAGAAAGGCCATCATCGACTTGGGAACCAACACGTTCAATTTACTCATCGCCGATTTGGAAGGGGCGAATTTTCAATTGATTCATGCCGAAAAAGAAGGAGTTGCTATAGGAATGGGTGGCATCAATTCGAATGTCATCACAGAAGAATCGATGGCAAGAGGCGAAAAAGCCATTGCTCATTTCTTAAATGTATGCAACGATTTCGACGTACAGAAAATTACAGCTTTTGGAACTTCTGCTTTACGCGACGCGGCCAACACCGTTGATTTCCTTCGAAAATTGAAAGAAGATTTGGATTTGGATGTTCATGTGATTTCCGGTCAAAAAGAAGCCGAATTGATTTATTGCGGCGTCAAACAAGTATACGGTTTTAACAAAAAAGCCGTTATCATTGACATTGGCGGAGGAAGTACTGAAATAGTTTTTGCAGATTCTTCGGGTGTGACGGAACTAAAAAGTCTTAACATTGGCGTTTCCCGCATTTACCAGAAATTTGACTTTCAAGATCCCGTTTCCGAACAAGATATTCAAACCATTCGTCAGTTTTTGGAAGTAGAATGCCAAGGTTTTTTGGATGATAGAAACGAAGAAATCATGATTGGTTCTTCTGGCAGTTTTGAAACCTTTTGGGAATTGGCACATCAAGAAGCATTTCCAGAGGAAAAAGCCAGTTTTGAAATGAACTTGGCTCAATTCAAGGCCGCTTTGCAGGATGTTATTCTATCCACCTTAGCGGAACGTGAGCAGAACTCCTTTATTCTTCCCATCCGCAAAATCATGGCACCCATCACCGCAGTAAAAACCCTATGGTTGATGGAAAAATTACAAACGCAACGCATCGTTATTTCTCCTTTTTCTCTAAAAGAAGGCGCGCTGTTTTCTGAAGAATTTTAATTGTACCCTGCAAATGAAGTGCTTGGAGAATTGAACATTCCTCTGGTGAGGGAGGGCAGGTTTATTGTATCCACTATTTGAAATGGTTACTGTGTTTTTAAACCAATAAGAAAATCCTTCCATCCCGAAAATCCTGGTTTTTGTTGTTAGTGCATCATTTTTGCGTTTGAGTATAAATAATCCTGGATTAAAATCGTACAAAACCGAATTGTGCAATAATAGAAAAATCTAGAGAATCCTTCCGAAACAGCAAAACAATACTCACGCTAATAATTCTCCAATTTCACTATCTTTAAGCTCTAAACGAAAAAACACATGGCAAAAATTCTAATTGTTGATGACGAACGAGGCATACGACGTGCTTTGAGAGAAATTTTAGAATTTGAAGAATTTGAGGTAGACGAAGCCGAAAATGGCAAAGAAGCCGTTGAAAAAGCAACTTCAGAGAGTTACGATATCATTTTTTGTGACATCAAAATGCCGCTAATGGATGGAATGGAGGTTTTGGCCGCTTTTCAAGAAAAGAAAGTGGAAGCACCTGTCATCATGATCAGCGGACACGGAAACATTGATACGGCCGTGCAAGCGATTAAAAAAGGTGCGTTTGATTTCATCGAAAAACCCTTGGACTTGAATCGAATATTGGTGACCGTGCGCAATGCGAAAGACAAAACGGTGATGCAAGAAGAAACGAAAGTGCTGAAAACCACCGTAAAACGTTTTAAGGGCGGCAGCATCATTGGTGAAACACCAGCGATTCACCAAATCAAAGAAATGATTGAAAAAGTCGCTCCTTCCGATGCGCGTGTTTTAATCACAGGTGAAAACGGTTCTGGAAAAGAATTGGTCGCTCGCTCTTTGCACGACAACAGCAGCCGAAAATCCATGGCATTCATTGAGGTGAATTGTGCCGCAATTCCTTCAGAATTGATTGAAAGTGAATTGTTTGGTCACGAAAAAGGCGCTTTTACATCAGCCATAAAACAGAAAAAAGGGAAATTCGAATTGGCCTCTGGTGGCACCTTGTTCTTGGACGAAATTGGTGACATGTCGGCGAGTGCGCAAGCGAAAGTGTTGAGGGCTTTGCAAGAAAATGTGATCCAACGTGTTGGTGGTGAGAAGGATCTGAAAGTAGATGCACGCGTTGTAGCGGCCACGAACAAGGACTTGAGAAAAGAAATTGCCGAAGGTCGTTTTCGAGAAGATTTGTTCCACCGTTTGGCCGTGATTTTGATTCACGTTCCATCCTTGAACGATCGCCGCGAAGACATTCCATTGTTGGCAGAGCATTTCATGACCATCATTTGCTCCGAGCACGGAATTCCCCGCAAATCTTTTTCAGCAGGTGCATTGGAAGCCTTGAAATCGGTGGATTGGACAGGAAACATTCGCGAATTGCGCAACATTACTGAACGTTTGATTATCCTCGGTGGTAAAGAAATTTCAGCGGAAGAAGTTGAACTATATGCCAATCCACAAACGAGAAAAATCTAACGAAAGAAATACCAATACAAGAGCCATTCCCCGGAGGAGTGGCTTTTTTATTCGAAGTTTATTGTAGGATTCAATTAACTGAACAAACGAAATGTTATTTGATTTTGGCATTGTTCTTGAACTAGGCCTTTTCGAATAAATAATTAAATCAAACGTTATCAAAAAAAAACAAAATCATGTATAAATATTTCACCTTCCTTTTTGCCCTTCTTTTTGTTGCTCAGTTTACTTCTGCGCAGGATAAATCCATTTATGCAACGCCTTTCATTGAGGTAAACGGATTTGCTGAAAAAGAAATTATTCCCGATGAAATTTACTTAGCGATTACCATCCGGGAGCGCGAATCGGGGAAAGACAAGGTGTCCATCGAAAAGCAACAGGAAGATTTGAGAAAAGCGTTGAATTCATTGAATATTCCTTTGGAAAACTTGACCATTTCCGATGCCCAAGCCGATTACATTCGCGTGAAATTGAAACGCAACGAAGTGATTTCGCAAAGTGAGTTTCAACTAAAATTGAAAAATGCAAAAGAGGTGGCTGATGTCATTGAAAAATTGGACGAAATCAAAATAAATGATGTACACATTTCCAGAGTGACGCATTCCAAAATCAAAGAATTCAACAAAGAACTAGAGATTGAGGCCATAAAAGCAGCGAAAGAAAAAGCGATTTATTTAACAGCTGCTATTGATCAAAAAATTGGTGGAGCCTTGACAATCAATGAAACGTTCGACGGACGGGGTTATCAACAATTTGATGAGATTCAAATCCAGAGTTACAAAAGAAACGTGGCTGCGAGTTACGAATCTTCGGTAGACAAATTAACCGATAGCATTACTTTTCAAAAAATAAAATTGTACAAAACCATGAAGGTGACGTTTGAAATAAAATAACAAGGGGAAAGAATCTTAAGCTTTCCTTAATTAACATTTGTTTTCACGGCGTACCCAACGTTTTGCGTTAGCTTTGAAATCCCAAAATATAACGGACGAAGGTGAAATATAGTTGGATGGTATTGGTAATTTTGATTTCCCAAAAAGGAATCGCGCAAGAGAAAGATACCTTAAAGCTTCCATTCGCCATTGCCAATGAAAAAAAACTTTCGGAAGAGGATTTAATAAACAAAAAAGAAGGTGTATATGTGACAGGTGCTCCCGATTTGAGTAGTGATCCAATCAATGGATTTGGCTACGGTCTGGAAGGTTCTGTTTATTTCAATGGGAAACGAACGGATCCATTTTTTGCCTTTACTCCCTACCGGGCACGGCTTGATTTGGTCTTGTTCAACACCACGAGAAGTCAGCGGGAATTTATGTTGAAATTGGATATCCCGTATATTTTCAATACCAAATGGCGACTACGGATGGAAGGGGGGTACGAAGCAAATCCCAATCAACTGTATTTTGGAAATACAGAAAAATCCTTGCAGGGACTCAGTTATTACCCCAACAATGACAGCACACAAACCATCGTAAACAATGCCAAATACCGCGATTACGAAAAAAGTCTCGTTGGCAACACTACGTTTTACAACACGTATTTTAAAAAAGAAGCGGTTTTTAATGTGAGTATGGAGCGTTCGTTTCTAGAAGGAAAATTCCGAGTCTTGCTTGGCTACGAAGCCGCTTACGTTAATTTTTCGCCGTTTGCAGGCAATTCCTTTTTGCAAAATGATTACGATGCTGGCCGTGTGGTGGGTTTGAAAAAAGGAGTGGTTCATTTGTTTCAAGTTGGTTTTATATACGATACCCGCGATTTGGAAACTGACCCAAGCAGTGGCGTATTTGCAGAATTGACCAATGAATTGTCGCTGAAAAAACTCGGTTCACTCTACGATTTCAACAAAACCTTTGCCCATTTCAATTTCTATAAAAAACTCTTTCCCAATACGTTCAAAAAAATGGTTTTAGCCGGACGAACGGCTTTTGGTAACACTGCATTAAACGCGCCTTTTTTTGAATACCAAGATCAATGGAGTTCCGAAGGAAGCATCGAAGGGTTGGGCGGCGCAAATACCTTACGTGGTTTCAAACAATCTCGGTTTTTGAGTCGTGCGATGAGTTTCAACAATTTGGAAATCCGTTACCGATTTGCACAGGTGAAATTGCTGAACCAACATTTTGCCTTCAGCGCTGTGCCATTTGTAGATGCAGGTGCCGTTTGGGATGATCTTTCTCGGATATGGAATTTCAACAATTACCGAATTTCAGAAGGTTTTGGCTTGCGAATTGCTTGGAATGTGAATACCATTTTGCGCTTCGATTATGCGTTTTCCAAAGAAGATCGACAGTTTTTTTTCAATTTATCGCACGCTTTTTAGGGAATTCGTTTACCTGTTTTTCTCTCAAACGGTTTAGTTTTCCTATTCAATTGGTAAATTACATACCCTGTATTCGAGCTGGCTTTCGTGTAAAAAAACAATGCTTCTGGAATGGCTTGTTTGTCGACAATCAAATACTGTGCGCCTAAATTGGACAAAGAATCCACGAAATCGGTTCGGAGAATTTTATCCGAATCGACGGTCCAACCTTTTCGGTGAGCAAAATAAATGTGTTGCGGAGAATCTCCTCCGTTGATAACAATTTTACTGTCCTTCGGAATCGTTTTTTCCACGAGTGGTTCCAAGGTCAGTTTGTATTTTTCGCTGCCCTTGATGAAAAAATCATGCTGCTGGTTGGCAATGGATTCAATTGCAATAATCGCAAGGAGAAGAGTCGCATATTTTGGTGGAATTTCGGCAAAAAAGTAGCCTACCACCAAAGCCATAAGTGGCACAAACGGAATGACATAATAACTGTGTTTTGGAAAAACATCGCCTGTCAAAATTACAAAGACAAAGAAAACAAATGTGTAAAGCGATAGTGCCAACCAAATCCTGGAATTTCCTTTTTTAATCAAAAAATAGAGTCCAACGAGGAATGTAGCCAATGCCACATACGAATGAAAAGCACTGAAATAGAATTTTTCCAAGGTAGCGGCTTTCATGCCCCAGATTTCTTGACAACCCAAGGTCAACCCTTTGTTGATGTACAATTCAAATCCATACGTTTTCACCAAATAGGGCACCCAATAAAAATACCACAATCCAACAACCCCAACGGATAAAGCACCAAATGCATTCAAAACGCCTATTCGTTTAACTGGAATGGAAGAAACAAATGGAGCAACACCCAAAACACTCAACAAGGCCAATGCCGGAATTTTACACAAAATGCCCAAAGTAGCCAAGGTAAAAAAGGCGAACAATGGCAACCATTTCCCCTCTTTCAAGTACAAATAAGCACCGTACAAGGCTATGATGACCAAGGAAACACTGAAGGTGTCGGGCATGCTTTTACGCGAAAAGCCAAACCAGATGGAAACGCACAGAACCAAAGTGGAGGAAAAGGCGATTTTTTCGTTCAGGATGGCACGTATGAGTTTGTAGAAAAAGTACAAGCCTAGCGTTGAAACGATGAGGTTGATTAAACGACCGTACCAATGTTCGTAACCAAAAACATCTGCCATTAGTGCAATCAAGGCATTGAAAAAGGGAAATTCTGATCCCAAAATCCCCGATTTTTCGCCGGCCATGTCGATCATCGGGTGCAGCAAATCGATGCCATTTTCGTAGAAATTACGGGCCGTCATGTTGGTCAACGATTGGCGCCAACTGTGACCAATTTCCAAAGGAGCATTCGCTATGCCGACAAAACGCACCAAAAAGAAGAACGTTAACCAAGTGCGAATGTCGCTGAAACGAGCCTGTATCTTTTGTCTGTCCATGGGTTGTTCTAATCTTGAAGCGAAGATAAAAGGAATATAACCACAAAGTTCACAAAGAAGGCACAAAGTTCACGGATGATTTTTTACTACGGTGAACGGCAGAGAGTTTCTCGGAGATTAATAGATTATGCTGTTTAACCACAAAGTTCACGGAGTTTTTCCTCCCTGTCTGCCGACAGGCAGGCCTTGAGGGAGGGCAGGGTGGGTGTGCGCTTTGTTTGAATTGAAGTCGGCGTTTTTTTAACCACTAAGAAATTGAGAAAATTTAGATACCTACTTTAAAAAGCTCATGAAGTGACGCAAATGTCGATTACACGGTTGATTTGCATGCGATTTCTTGATTTTATTTTAAAAATTCTTTCAAATCTTACCAAATCTGCGTTATCTGTGTTCAAATTCTCTCTTTCAAAAAAAACTTCAAAAATCCTAAATTCCCATTACCTTTAATTTCCAAAACAAAAAAAATGATATCTACCTATAAAACTGACAATGGCTATTTTTTAATTGAGAATAGATAAGTTCAATTGCACTTCCAGCCCACATTTGCTTTGTGAAATCGCCAACTAAAAGTAGATTCAATTCGTTGTAACTTATATTAAAATGACTAACCATTATGCGACAATTATTATTCCTTTTGACATCCATATTTTTAATTGTGACAATAGCGCATGGACAGTCAAAACAAAACTATGTTTGGAAATTTGGCTCTACTGGTGCCGGAATTGATTTTTCAACTTGCTCACCAACATTATTAACTAACGGAATTAACAATTTAATGCCTTTTGAAGGGCAATCTGCGATATCAGACAATACAACAGGAACTTTGCTTTTTTATACTGATGGGTATAATATTTACGATTCTACTAATAATGTAATGCAATATGGAAATGGTGCTGGACTTAACAATTCACTAACGCAAACAATCATTATCAAAAAACCTGGAAGTAACTCCATTTATTACATGTTTACACCAGATATGCAGGGCGGGCTTGTTTATAATGCCATGTATCCTAATTCACGAGGATTAAATTATGCTCTTGTTGATATGTCTTTGAATGGAGGGTTGGGTTCTGTAGTTTCAATTTTCAATTCTCTAAAAGATACTAGTAATTGCGAAAAACTAACGGCAGTTTATCATTCCAACGGACAAGATGTATGGTTAATCGGACATGAATATGGGAATAATAATTTTTTCAGCTTTTTAATCACTAGTTCTGGAATAAATTATGTCCCTGTGATATCGTCGGTTGGGCCTGTAGTTCATACTTGGCAATCAGGCAGTCCAGGATCCTCCAATTATGATGCTATTGGAGAAATGAAAGCCTCTCCAAATGGAAGTAAATTAGCTTTTACAAGTTACTACAACGGAACCTCATGCCTTGTCGATTTTGACAAATCAACTGGAGTGGTTTCAAATCCAATTCCCTTGGAAATTGAATCAGGAGGTTACGGAGTTACTTTTTCACCAGATAATTTAAAGTTGTATATATCTGGTGTCGATACTAATACGGGAGCACCAAATTATTCCTATAATGGGAAAATTTTTCAATTTGATGTTAGTTCAAATTATCAAACAACAATACAAAATTCAAGAACAACTATTTACACCGATCCGAATGGTATGTTCAGAAGTTTAAAACTTGGTATAGACGGAAAAATATATGTTTCAAGAGGCAATAATCCTAACTATTTAGGGGTAATTAATAATCCCAATGGCGGTGGACTATTTTGTAACTATGCGCATGATGGAAAATATTTAAGCGGTCTACAAGGGAGATGGGGACTTAATAATTCAATTGAAGATTCTTCCTTTTGCACGCTCGAAACAAATACTTTAGAATTGAAAAGTATGTTTTACTGCACCATTTACCCAAATCCTTTTTCTTTACAGACGGTATTGCAAACAAACATTTCATTAAACAATGCAAATCTCACGGTGCATGATTATTTCGGACAAATCGTTTCTCAAATAAAGAATATAAATGGACAAACAATTATTTTTGAAAGAAGGGATCTTAAAAGTGGAGTATATTTCATTGATTTTACGCAAGATAATCAACTAATTTCAATGCAAAAATTAGTCATTGTCGACTAATATAGAAATGTTTTAAAGAATGGTACTTTATAATCCATCTAAACTTCTGGACTTGAACTTTTACTAATATTCCCAACCTCCAAAATTCCCATTACCTTTAAATTTCAAAACCAAAAAAAATGACACCCACTCAAAATATCATCATTGGCTGCATGAATTGGGGAGCGTGGGGCAAGCAATTGTCCACACACTCCCAAGCGGAACTGATTCAATTTTGTCTAGAACAAGGCAATAGCACTTTTGATCACGCGGATATTTACGGCGATTACACTACGGAAGCCGAATTTGGCTTAGCTTGGAAGGAAAGTGGTGTTCGAAGGGAAGCGTTTCAGTTGATCAGCAAATGCGGGATTCAGTATGTCGGCAAAACGCGCAACAATTCCATCAAGCATTACAATTATTCAAAAGAATACATCATTTGGAGCGCGGAAGAATCTTTGCGGAACTTGCAATCGGAGTATTTAGATACTTTTTTATTGCACCGCCCGAGCCCGTTGATGCATCCCGATGAAATTGCGGAAGCCATCACAGCTTTGCAAACCAGCGGTAAGATTCGGGAATTTGGTGTGTCAAATTTCACGCCTTCGCAAGTAGAAATGATTTCGAGTATAATTCCAGTTTCCGTCAATCAAATTGAATTTTCGCTCACGCAAAACAAAGCCATGTACGAAGGAAGTTTGGACCAGATGCTGCAAAAGAAGATCCAACCGATGAGTTGGAGTCCGCTGGGCAAGGTTTTCAAAGAAAAAACCGAACAAACCGACAGGATCCACGCTGTGCTTAACGTGCTGGCAGAAAAATATGCTCTTACTGAAGATGCTTTGCTTTTGTCTTGGATTTTACAACATCCTGCCCATGTTTCGCCGGTGATTGGAACCACCAACAAAGAACGGATTGCGAATGCCAATAGAGCTTTAGAAACAACACTGGAATTGGAAGATTGGTTTTTGCTGTTGGCAGCGAGTCAGGGGCATAAAGTGCCGTGAGTGAGTTTAACCACAAAGGGCGCTAAGTAGGCACGGAGATCGCAGAGTTTTTGCAAGGTGATAGTGGAAAATTCATGTAAATCCTAAAAAAAATCGGCGCTATTCCTGTTTAGCCGACAGGCAGGTATTAAATCATGGTTTTAACCTTCGCACATCAACTTCTCTTAACATTTTGTAGATTTATAACTTAACACGCGTCTAAATGGTTTCAAACTCGCTTTTATTTTTGATTTCTATTGTTTTTCTATTCTCCTGCAACACTCCAAAATCGGTGAACAATCAACCAAAAGATGCCGTTGGTCAAATAGTTTCCGAAATCGGTCAAAGTTGTTGGCTTGTTTTTCAAGCCAACAATGGTGATTATTGGTTTGGTGGCGATTCGACCGGAGTTTATCGCTATGATGGTAAAAAGATCCTGCATTATTCAGAAGGAGATGGCTTAAGTAGCAACAGCATTCGAGGTATTCAAGAAGGCCAAAGTGGAAATATTTTTTTCACTACATTGAGCGGTATCTCTAAATTTGATGGAACACAATTCTCTACCTTGAAACCCATCAAAAGCAAAAACTCCAATGAAAATTGGAAACTCCAAGCCGATGATTTGTGGTTCAGTATTTTAGGCAAAAAAGGGCCGTATCGTTATGACGGCGAACATTTGTACCAATTGGAATTCCCAAAACATTATTTGGCAGACGATTATTTCAAACAGTTTCCCAACAACGCGTGGAGTCCATATGAAGTGTACAGTATTTACAAGGATAACAAAGGAAACATGTGGTTTGGCACATCCAATTTCGGTGTTTGTCGTTATGACGGGAAAGAATTGAGTTGGTTGTACGAAGATCAAATGACCAATACGCCGAACGGAGGATCTTTTGGAATTCGTTCTATTTTAGAAGACAAAACGGGCCATTTTTGGTTTTGTAATTCGCACTATCGCTATACAATCTCTCCCGAAGTCAACCGAGAAAATGACCGCAATTTAGTCACTTACACCAAAGAAAAAGGAATGGACGGCATCACGTCAGGCGACGGTGGTAATTTTACTTTTTTCCTTTCGTCCGTGCAAGATGATGCAGGTGATATTTGGTTAGTGACCTACAATGAAGGTGTTTGGCGATACAATGAAAAGGGAGTCAAACATTATTCGGTAAAGTACGGCAACAAAAATATAACCCTTTTCTCTATTTATGAAGACAAACAAGGCGATTTGTGGTTGGGTTCACACGAAAACGGAGCGTTTAAATGGAACGGGAAAGCATTTGAGAAGTTTGTTCTTTAATTAAAAACAAAAGAAAAATTAGTAATTTACCATCAAAAATAATCTATGCTAATCTGGTCCGGTAGAGGAATTTCGGCTATTCTCGTTTTCTTCGCAAGTATGTTATTCATGACGATGATTTTACCCAAAGGCAGTGCAGATGCCGCGTTTGTGCTATCGTTGTTTATTGCTGCCGGTTTTAGCTGGTATTTCGGACAAAAATGGAACATGGGCGAGGAGTTGACGGAAGTAGATCCAAAATCCAAACGAATCGTTAAAGTAAAAAACAACCATTCACTTTTTTTGATTCCTCTGCAATATTGGGGCTTCATTTTTTCAGGTTTTGCGATTCTAATTCTGTATCAGAATTCAGTTTTGCTGGCAACAATTTGTTTGATCGTATTAGCCGTTTTGGTTTTCCTTCGCTTTCAGAAAAAACCGAAAGAACTTTTTGAAGCCACCAATCAACCCATTCATGCTCGTTCAATTTCCAATTCTTCGGATCGAAATAAGGTGGAATTTAGTGAAAAACAGAAAGAAGGTAAATAGTAGAATTCGCTACTATTTGGCTACCTTCGGTCATCAACGAACAAAATATGAAACAAATCATTTCTCTAGTCGCGCTGATTTTTTTGGTACTATCTTCCTGTGGCGTCAAAGAAAAAAGTATTCTACTGCCTCAAAAAACGGAAAATATCGGGTTGGTCGATTTGGTGAGTCCTTTAATGGGAACCGATTCCAAATACAGCTTGTCGAATGGAAATACCTATCCCGCCATTGCAACGCCGTGGGGCATGAATTTCTGGACACCGATGACGGCAAAAATGGGCGATGGTTGGACGTACAAATACAACGACAACAAAATTCGAGGCATAAAACAAACGCATCAACCCAGTCCATGGATCAATGATTATGCGGCATTTTCCTTCATGGCGGTGACAGGAAAATTGAAATACAAGGAAGACGAACGTGAATCGTGGTTTTCGCACAAAGCCGAAACCGTGAAACCGTATCATTACAAAGTGTATTTAGCCGATTACAATGTGGTGGCCGAGATTGCGCCGACCGAGCGTGCCGCTCAATTTCAATTCACTTTCCCGAAATCGGATTCTTCCTATATTTTACTGGATGCTTTTTTCAAAGGATCCATGGTGAAAATTTTGCCTGAACAGCGCCGTATCATCGGCTATTGTCGCAACAACAGTGGTGGCGTTCCGGACAATTTTCACAACTATTTCGTTGTAGATTTCGACAAGGATTTTGAGTGGAAACATACCTGGACCGACGATTGGAAATTGCAAGAAAACTCCCTTTTTAGTGAAGGAAAACACGTAGGTGCCATTATTGGATTTAAAACCGAGAAAGGGGAGAAGGTCCACGCGAAAGTGGCGTCTTCGTTCATCAGTCCAGAGCAAGCGATACTCAATTTGGAACGCGAAATTGGCAACGACTCCTTCGAAACTACGCTGGAAAAAGCGAAAACTAGTTGGGAGAAAGAATTGGGTCGAATTCGGGTAGAAGACAGCAACCAAGAACATGTGAAAACCTTTTATTCTTGCTTGTACCGTGTTTTATTGTTTCCGCGAAAGTTTTACGAGTACAATGCCAAAAATGAAGTGGTTCATTACAGTCCTTACAACGGAAAAGTATTGCCCGGTTATCAATTCACCGACAATGGTTTTTGGGATACTTTTCGGGCCGTGTATCCTTTCTTCAATTTGATGTATCCTGAATTGAACAAAGAAATCATGAGTGGATTAGCGAATACATACAAAGAATCGGGTTGGTTGCCGGAGTGGGCGAGTCCAGGTCACCGCGATTGTATGATTGGTTCAAATTCCGCCCCGATAATTGCTGATGCCTTCCTGAAAGGAAATGTAGCGGACGCCGATGTTGAAATTCTGTTCGAAGCCATGCTCAAAAATGCTACGATTGAAGAAGGTCGCCCGAAAAGTTCGGTGGGAAGAGAAGGATTGAATTATTACGAGAAATTGGGTTACGTGCCTTACGATGTCAATATCAACGAAAACGCAGCGCGTACCTTAGAATATGCCTACGCGGATTTCACCATCGCGCAAATGGCAATGAAATTGGGAAAAAGTAAGTTGGCAGAAAACTATTACAAACGATCCTTGAATTACAAAAACGTCTTCGATTCCACTACCAACCTGATGCGCGGACGCAACGAAAATGGCAGTTTTCAAACACCGTTTAACCCACTAAAATGGGGCGATGCGTTTACAGAAGGGAACAGTTTGCATTATACGTGGTCGGTTTTCCACGATGTGCAAGGTTTGATCAATTTGATGGGCGGCAACCAGCAATTCGTTCGTCAACTCGATACGGTTTTCCAAATGCCTCCCGATTTCGACGATTCGTATTACGGCGGCACCATCCATGAAATCCGAGAAATGCAAATTGTCAACATGGGGAATTATGCCCACGGCAATCAACCGATTCAACACATGATTTACTTGTACAATTATGCTGGAGCGGGGTACAAAGCACAATTTCATGTTCGGGATGTGCTCACCAAATTGTATGCGCCAACGCCGGATGGATATTGTGGCGATGAAGACAATGGTCAAACTTCCGCATGGTATGTGTTCAGTTCTTTAGGCTTTTATCCCGTTACGCCAGGCGTCGATCAGTACGTGATTGGAAGTCCGTTGTTTGACAAAGCCACGCTTTCATTGCAAAATGGCAAACAATTCGTAGTACAATCGACGAATAATTCGGCAAAAAATTTCTATATCCAATCTACTGCGCTCAACGGAAAAAGGTATACAGCCAATTATCTGACATTTGAGGATATTTTAAAAGGCGGTGTTTTTGAATTCAATTTGGGGGATCAACCGAATTTAAAACGGGGGAGCGGGTTGAATGATTTGCCGTATTCACTTTCGAAGAAAAAGTGATGACAATTGAATAAATAAAAGAAACGTTGTAAACAAACAAGAATTGCTGAATTTTTCAACCAATTGAACTGTCTAGACGTCTAAGTGATTATAAGCTGAAATATGAAACCCACAGTACTGATATTTGTTCTTTTTCTCTGCCTACAAACAACTGCGCAAACCATTGGCGTCAACCTTGGTGCCGGTTACGGTCGATTTTATAGCCTAGTGAAATCGGATGGATTTTTCAATAAAGAGTTTGAAGGGCAGACGACTTTCCGCTTTGGGATTGAATGCAAGGATTTAAAAATTGATTCTTTCTTCCGATTCAAATTTATCCTTGGATTTGAACAATACGGCGGAAGTTTTTTTGAATCAAACGGTGGTCATGCCAGTCAAAAAACTGAAAAAGGGAAGTTGACGAAAAACTCACTCTCACTGCAAGTTTATCCGTTGGACTTTAACTTTTTAAAACGGGCAACTTTTAGTTTAGGTCTTGCTTTTAATATTTCTCTGCCTAGTCGGTTGGAAGGGGAAATGAGTTCTTGGTATGCGCAGTCCAACCCACCTTATATTGTCTCTTCAAAAGTACCTCTCGACCAAATTGATGGTTTTTTACGGCCATTCAACCTCGGAGTAGTTTCTAGCTTGGGGTATGAATTTGTTTTTGGTAAGTGGATTTTGGAACCAAGGTACAATTTTCATCTTGGTTTGACCGATGAATTCAATCAACTCGAAGCCACTACGAAGTCCATACGACAATTCTTAACACTTAGTTTATTAAGAAAACTCAAATAGTTTTGTTGCTGCTGATGAACCAATTTACCGGATTGATATGAACATGACCTACCCGTTTTTCGTCTGGTTGTTAACGATTGCAATTGGACCTTTTCTTTGGTTCATGAATAATTCAACTTTAGAAAATATACGAGATTGGTCTGGCATGTTTGAAGCCTTGCCCATTTTTTGGGGAATGGGAATGGTTTTTTCGATTCCATTTTTCGTGATTTTTGTTTTGGCATACTATTCTTTGAACGCCTTGCATATTCCTCATTTTTGGCTGAAAATTAGTATGTCCATACTTGGAATCGCTGGAATTTATGTATCGCTAAAATTAATAGACAAAAGTTTATTAAACGATTTCTTCTGGTGTTTTACTCCTCCATTGGTTATTTCAGGCTTGATTGTAAAAATAAGATCAGGGAAGGAAAAAGATGTAATGCAGGATTAATAGATTGGAAATAAGAAGGACCTGATTCAACCCTAGCAATATTTAATTACATTTGAGTGTATCGAAAAATAAGTACATGAGAATTTTTAATTCCATTCGGAAAGCCTTGTTGAATGAGAACAAATTCTCGCGCTATATGGTTTATGCCCTAGGAGAAATTTTTCTGGTGGTTATTGGGATTTTCATGGGTCTACAGGCGAATAAATGGAATGAAATAAACCTGAAACACGACAAAGTCCTCAATTATTTAACTCGAATTGATGCTGAGCTAAACCTAACGGAGCAGTTGATAGAACACAACATGGATGTTGGCTATCACATCATTGAAGATTTATCCAGTTGCTTATCCCAAATTGCTGAAAATAGAATAGATTCCACTTTTGCTGTTAAATTTAAAACCATTTCAGAAAATGATGCACAAACACTCTTTTTTCCGGTAGTGGATGAATTTTTAAACCAAGGTTATTTAACAGCGATAAAAGATACCTTGATGCTTGAGTCGTTTAACTTGTTAAATTACAATCGTCAACAAAGTCAAGTAGACGACCAGCAATTTGTTAATTTCCACAACCAAATTGTCATGCCTAAATTGATGAACAAACTCAACTACTTGCAAGTGGATTATATGAATTTTGAATCGGAACGATTTAAGTTGAAGGAATTAAATTTTACAAATTTCCGACACAATGATTACACAAAAATCGCGCAAGACCTCGAAATCTGGAACCTGGTAATTTACCGCATCGATTTGGAGAAAAATCGAATACTTGTAAATAAAAATTTATTGGGTAGCATGTCCAAAATTCAAAAAAGGATCGCGCTCAGCCATTAAGTTCTGTTAAAAATAGGTAGTTCATCCATTTACATGATTAGCCCGTTAAAAGAACTAAAATTTTGTCGTGAAGTGCCCAGAAAGAGTTAGTTTCGTAATCCCAAGGAAAGAAATTTGTACATGGCGAATATTGAAAACATAGAATTGCAATTGCTCACCATGAGTGATTATCAAGAGCTCAAAAATGCCATGATTGAGGCCTATCCTACGATGCCCGACGCTTATTGGAAGGAAGCGCATATTCAATCGTTGATTACAAAATTTCCAGAGGGACAAGTTGTCATCAAAGCGAACGGACATTTGGCGGGTTGTGCGCTCTCCATTATTGTCGATTACGATACTTTTGATGATCACCACACGTATAAACAAATCACAGGCGATTATTCTTTCGATACACACCGTTCGGATGGCGATGTATTGTACGGAATAGACGTTTTCATCAAATCAGAATTCAGAGGTTTGCGTTTGGGGCGTCGATTGTATGATTACCGAAAAGAATTGTGCGAAAAATTGAATTTGAGAGGCATTTCCTTCGGCGGTCGAATTCCGAATTACCACGAACATTCGGATAAAATTTCACCGAAAGAATACATTGAAAAAGTTAAACGTAAAGAAATTCACGATCCAGTTTTGAATTTTCAAATTTCGAATGATTTTCACCCGTCCAAAGTCCTAAAAGGGTATTTGGCCGGTGACGCAGCTTCCAACGAATATGCTGTTTTGCTGAAATGGGACAATGTGTATTACGAAAAACGAACGACCAAAGCGCAAACGACTAAACGTGTCGTTCGATTGGGGTTAATTCAATGGCAAATGCGCTTGTACAAAGATTTGGAAGAGTTGATGCAACAAGCCGAGTTTTTCGTAGATGCAGTTTCTGCTTATCGTTCTGATTTCGCTTTGTTTCCAGAGTTTTTCAACGCGCCTTTGATGGCCGACAACAACCATTTGCCGGAATCTGAGGCTATCCGCGAATTGGCCAAACATACCCCTGAAATTGTCCGTCGTTTTTCTGAATTGGCGATTTCGTACAACATCAATATCATCACAGGCAGTATGCCAGAATTGGTAGGCGATTTACTCTACAATGCGGGTTATTTGTGCAAACGAGATGGTTCCACCGAACGATATGAAAAATTACACGTTACGCCTGATGAAGCCAAAGTTTGGGGCATGCAAGGCGGAAGTGAATTGAAAACTTTTGAAACAGATTGCGGTAAAATTGGTATTTTGATTTGCTATGATTCTGAATTTCCAGAATTGAGTCGAATTTTGGCTGAAGAAGGAATGGACATTTTATTTGTTCCATTCTTAACCGATACGCAAAATGGTTATTCGCGTGTGCGTCATTGTGCACAAGCCCGTGCCATCGAAAACGAATGTTATGTTGCCATTGCTGGAAGCGTAGGAAATCTGCCCAAAGTGCACAACATGGACATTCAATTTGCGCAATCCATGGTTTTCACACCGTGTGATTTTGCCTTTCCCGCGAATGGAATCAAAGCTGAGGCAACAACGAATACTGAAATGATTTTGATTGCCGACGTAGATTTAGATTTGCTCCGCGAACTCAATCAATTTGGAAGTGTTCGCAATCTCAAAGATCGACGGAAGGATTTATTCAGTTTGAAGAAAATTAATAGATAAGCGACTGTTTTGGTTAGGAAATTGTTGGCCGATGAGGTTGTAGTGTTTTAGAGAGTAAAGTTGAGTTAAGTAACTGACAAATAGTGTTTTAGTCTTTTAAAAAACTAAAATTTTAAAAGACTAAAAGTTTAGTTCGATTTTTGATTAAATTATTGAGAATGAATGTGTTTAAAAAAATGGTTGTAGAATGGTACATTCCAAAATATCACCCTGTCAATCAATTATTAAATAACATAAACAAAAGTGAACATGAGTAACCCATGGCTAGACCGCTGGAATGAACGATACAGCAACGCAGAATTTGCCTATGGCGAATTGCCGAACGAATTTTTAAAAGCACAACTAGAGCAACTTCCCGCAGGAAAAATTCTTTTTGCAGCAGAAGGAGAAGGTCGGAATTCGGTCTTTGCAGCGCAAATGGGATGGACGGTTGCCGCTTTTGACATCAGCAGCGAAGGGAAAAAGAAAGCCATGCAGTTGGCAGAGAAAAATGGTGTAACAGTTGATTACCAAGTTGGCGAGTTACAAGATTTACATTTTGAACCTCAACAGTTCGATGCTATTGCTTTGATTTACGCTCATTTTCCAGCCGAAATCAAATCACAATTGCACCAAGCTTTGGACAAAATGTTGCGTACAGGTGGAACAGTCATTTTTGAAGCCTTCAGCAAAAACAATTTGGCGTACGTGGCAAAAAACGAAAAAGTGGGCGGACCGAGAGATTTGGCCATTTTGTGTTCTGTAGAAGAATTGCAACACGATTTTCCCAATTATGACATTCAACAATTGGCAGAAGTGGAAATAGAATTGAACGAAGGCTTGTATCACAATGGAACAGGTTCGGTAGTCCGTTTTGTAGGGACAAAAAAATAGTTTTTAATCGCTACTTTTTTATTTAATTAAATTTAAGGTTCAAGTCGCAGTAAGCGGTAAAAAGATAGAAATGATGTTGAACAAAACAGTCCTCGCTCTTTTTGAAAGAGATTTGAATAAACTAAAAATGGAAATCGAAGCCTATCAACAGGAAGAAAATCTATGGTTGACAACGGAAAACATTTCCAATTCTGCTGGAAATTTGTGCTTGCATTTGATTGGAAATCTAAATGCTTTTATTGGTTCGCAATTAGGGAATACGGGCTATGTTCGTCACCGAGAATTGGAATTTTCAACTAAAAACATACCAAAAAAAGAATTGATTTCCAGTATTAAAGAAACCTTATCAATACTTCGATCCACTTTACCCAATATCTCAGAAGAAGCGTTGAATGCAGATTATCCGATGGTGGTTTTTCAAGAAAAAATGTCGACCGGATACTTTTTAATCCATCTAACAGGACATTTGGCTTATCACTTGGGTCAAATCAATTACCATCGACGTTTTTTAGACTAAGATCGAATTGAATGCGATCCATTGTTTCTTGACTCCTTGAAGAGGCAAAAAGATCCAACTTTTGGTTGTGTAGAGTTTAAATCAAATCTTTAATCTCTCCAATAATACGTTCCGCCAAAGAATTCGCTGTGTCTGCCGTTTTACTTTCGGAATAAATACGGATAATCGGTTCGGTATTGGATTTGCGCAAATGCACCCATTCCTTTTCGATGTAGATTTTTACGCCATCCACCGTATCGACTTCGTACCCTTCGTATTTTTTTGCCATATCAGCCAATACTTGATCCACGTTGATTTCGGGAGTCAATTCAATTTTGTTTTTGGAAATCACATATTTCGGGAAACTGTCACGCATGGCTGAAACCGTCATTTTTTTGTGCGCCAAAGACGACAAGAACAAAGCAATTCCCACCAATGAATCACGACCGTAGTGCGATGCTGGGTAAATGATACCTCCGTTTCCTTCACCACCAATGATGGCGTTGATTTCTTTCATTTTAGCCACGACGTTCACTTCACCTACTGCGGCAGCGGCATAGATTTGCCCTTTTTCTTCGGTTACATCGCGTAAAGCCCGTGTAGAGGACAAATTGCTCACGGTGGCGCCTGGCGTGTGTGTAAGCACGTAATCTGCGCAAGCCACCAAAGTGTATTCTTCACCAAACATGGTTCCGTCTTCGCAAACAAGTGCCAAACGATCCACATCTGGATCCACGGTAATGCCAACGTCTGCTTTGGATTCTACTATTTTAGCGGATAAATCCGTTAAATGTTCTGGTAACGGTTCTGGGTTGTGAGGAAAATGACCTGTTGGTTCACAATACATTTCTGTTACACGTATCACCCCCAAAGCTTTTAACAAAGCGGGAACGAATATTCCGCCGGTAGAGTTCACGGCGTCTACCACCACGTGAAAATCAGCCGCAGCGATAGCAGCTTTGTCTACCAAAGGCAAGGCCAAAACGGCGTCAATGTGTTTTTGTAAGTAGGAATTGTCTTCTGTAACGATACCTAAATCATCAACCTCGGCAAAATCGAAGGCTTCTCGCTCAGCGATGTCCAATACTTTTTCTCCTTCAGCACCTGAAATGAATTCCCCTTTTTGGTTCAACAATTTCAAGGCATTCCATTGTTTGGGATTGTGACTGGCCGTCAAAATAATTCCACCTTGTGCGTTTTCGAGAGGAACGGCAATTTCAACCGTTGGTGTTGTGGACAAACCTAAATTTATCACATCAATTCCCAAACCGGATAGGGTAGAGATAACCAAATTGGAAATCATTTGGCCTGAAATCCGTGCATCTCGTCCAATCACCACTTTCACTTTTTGGTTGGGATTGGTTTCCTTTAACCAGGTTCCATAAGCTGCAGCAAATTTTACGGCATCAACAGGTGTTAGTCCGTTATTGACTTTTCCGCCAATCGTTCCACGAATGCCAGAGATAGATTTGATTAATGTCATGGTAAAAGTTTTTTTAGAAAAGCGACCGCTTTAAATCGATCATTTTCATACAAGCAATCGCACATTCAATACCCTTGTTTCCGTGAATCCCGCCCGATCGGTCGATGGATTGTTGCAAGGTATTGTCTGTTAGCAAACAAAAAGCCACCGGGCGATTGTATTTTAAATTCAGTTTGGCAATACCACTGGTAGCGGCTTTGCATACATAGTCGAAATGCTTGGTTTCTCCTTGAATCACGCATCCGATGGCAATGACTCCATCCAAAAAACGAGAATCCAACATCATTTGAGCGCCCAAAGGCAATTCAAACGCTCCTGGCACCAAATGCACATGGATATTTTCTTCTTTCACACCATTGTCTAACAATGCTTGCTTGGCGCCTTTCAACAAGTTAAAGGTGATGTTTTCATTCCATTCAGAAACAACAATGCCGACTTTAAAATCGGCACCGTTTGGAACAAAATCCTTATTGTATTCAGACAAATTGCGTAATGCGGTTGCCATTATTTTACTTTTTTATTCGATGCTCTCATCCAATATTTGTCAATCGTTTTTTGATTCGCGTATTGCAAATAGTTGTCTTTGATTGTTTTGTAATATTCAGCTGCTGTTTCAGGATCGTTTAATTTCAATTCGGTTACCAAACCTGCTTTGAACAAATACATCGGTGTTGTATAGTCATTTTCGTCCGTTTTTGAGGCTTTCAAGTAATATTCAACCGCTTCGTCGTATTGTTTCATTTCGCTGTAGCAGTCGCCTTGCAATCCGATTGCGTAAACACGAACGTACGTATCTTTCACTTTCACACCTTCCAAATTGTCCAATGCTTTTTTGAATTCTCCTTTTGCCATCAACTGACGCGCCAAAACAAATTGAGCAACTTCTCCACCGTCTTTACCGTCGTATTTTTTTACAACGGGTGTCAATTCTTCAATTGCTAAATCTGTTGAATCCATCGCTGCATAGTTGATTCCTGCGTAACCTGCTTCTGTTGATTTAACGTTTGCTGGTTTCCATATGAATAAATGGTAGGCAAAATAGCCCAATACCAATACCAATACCGCCGAAACAGTGTAAGTAATGATTCTCAATTTAGAATTCGTCTTGAATTCGCTCTTTAAATTATCTGCCGAAAGGTTTTCTAACATGTTTGCTTTTTTAACGGTGCAAAAGTATATTTTTTTTACGAAAGAAAAAACCAAGTTTTGAACAACGCAAAATTTGGTTAATCGATTGGGTTTTAGTCTACGATTGTGATGGACTCGATCAAATCGTTTTGACGAATGTCATCTACAGTATCTACTCCTTCTACCACTTTCCCGAAACAGGTGTGAACACGGTCCAAGTGAGAAGTATTGTTTCTTGAATGACAAACAAAAAATTGTGATCCACCTGTGTTTTTTCCGGCATGTGCCATTGAAAGTACACCTCTGTCATGGTACTGATTATCACCAGAAGTTTCACAATCGATAGAATAGCCAGGTCCACCTGTTCCAGCCATACCTTTTGCTCCTTCACGGGAATTTGGACAACCACCTTGAATAACGAAATCAGGCAATACACGGTGGAAAGTCAATCCGTTGTAATAACCTTCTTTTGCCAATTTTACAAAATTCGCTACCGTTTTCGGCGCATCATTTTCGTAAAATTCAACTTTCATTTCTCCTTTGCTGGTTTTTATTAGTGCGTGCATCTTTGTTTTTATTTTAATGTATTATTGGACGGCAAAAATAGCCAATTTTCGTGAATTGAAAAGAAACTTGTTTATTCCAAGGTCAGTTCGGTCGTAGCTCTTACTTTTGTAGTCATGAAAAGTGTTAAAATTCACCGCGAAAAAACGGGTTTGTTTTCTGATTTGGCCAACGAATTGGTCTACCAACAAGACCATTTAAAGGAATTTATTCAACAGGAATTTTCTCTTGAGGCTTTTGAGACGCAAATGGAGAAAAAACAAGCGAATTATCCAGCCGCCAATCGGGCGACAGTAGCCGATGTTTTGAAAACGAATTATTCTGCTGGGGATGCAACCGAAGCGCAACAAAAGAACTTAGCGTTATTAGCAAAAGAAAATACTTTTACCATCACAACCGGACATCAATTGTCACTTTTGACGGGTCCACTTTATTTTGTCATCAAGATTCTTCATGCTGTTCGATTAGCAGAAGAATTAGCGATTAAATATCCGAATCAAAATTTCGTCCCCATTTTTTGGATGGCGAGTGAAGACCATGATTTTGCGGAAATCAACCAAGTGAATTTATTCAACCAAAAATTTTCTTGGACAACCGAACAAACCGGAGCCGTAGGCAGGTTTACACTTGAAAATTGGTCGGAATTCATTGATGGGATCAAAGCACTTTTTGCCAATCGTCCGGAAGCCGAAATTCAAACGGTTTTGGAATCCTATACGGGAGCGAATTTAGCGGAGGCAACTTTTTACTTGGTGAATACTTTGTTCGGGACAGAAGGCGTTTTGGTTTTGGATGCAGACCAAGCCAAACTAAAAACCTTGTTGGCACCCGTTTTTGAGCAAGAATTGACCAAAAACAGTTCTTTTTATGCGGTGGAGGCGACCAATCAGGAATTGAAAAAGGCTGGTTGGAATGCACAAGCGTTTGCAAGAGAAATCAATGTTTTTCTTTTGGAGAAAGGTACACGGGAACGTATTCAATATGACAATGGTGTTTATTTCACGGATTCAGGCACACGATTTTCTAGAGAGGTGATCCTTGAACAATTGCGACATCATCCAGCAGATTTTTCACCGAATGTGATTCTTCGACCTTTGTACCAAGAATTGATTTTACCGAATTTGTGTTACCTCGGTGGTGGCGGTGAAATGGCATATTGGTTGCAATTAAAAGGCGTTTTTGAAGCGTACGGGGTTGTTTATCCATTGATTCAGGTTCGGAATTCACTGATGCTGATTGACGAGGCAACGCAGAAAAAAATGGAAAATGTAGGCTGGGAAACGAAAGATTTGTTCTCGGACGTGGATGCTCAGAAAAAAGCGTATGTTCTTGCAAATGCTTCAGAATTGGATTTAACTGAAATGCGTGAAAAACAGCAGGCACTCATCGATTCGTGTCGAAATTTGGTGAATGTGGTAGACAGCAGTTTGACCGGTTATTTGGAAGCAGAAATGACACGAATGTCCAAACAATTGGACAATTTGGAACAAAAACTAATCCGTGCCGAAAAAAGTAACTATGAAAAAGTGTTGAACCAAATGGATCAGATCAAGGAAAAATTGTTTCCAAACGGTGGTTTACAAGAGCGTTCGAGCAACTTTTTCTCGTTTTGTGCCGATGGCGATGTTCAAACGCATTTGGCAAAAATAAAAGCAGGAATAGATCCTTTTGAAAAAGATTTTGTTGTTTTATATCTTTAAAATCAATCTATCCAATATTTTTGCGCTTTTGTCGTTGAGGTTTTAATTTATGAAAAACGGACTTTTCCTTCTATTTTCTTTTCTTGCGTTCGTTGCACAATCACAAGTTTGTGATTTGTCGGGTCGTTGTGTAGATAAACGGAACAAAGGAATTGAAGGAATTTTAATTAAAAGTCCGCAAGCAAAATCGGTAGCCTATTCGGATGCCAATGGTAAATTTATTCTGGCGGTTACACCGGGTGATTCAGTTGTGCTTTTCTTCAATGTAAGTGATTCGTCGGGTACAAAAATAGAACAGCATTTTTTTGTTGGTTTTGGTGAAAAAAGAAAGCAAATTGGCAACATTGTTTTTAATTTTCAACAAGAAAACACTGTAGAATTCTCACAACGAAAAACCAATCCGTTTGTATTGGAACCATTAAAATTTAAAGATATTCAAAATATACCGCTGGGGGGGGTAGAACGTTTCTTGACCTACACAACAGCGGCTGTTTCAAACAATGAATTGACCAGTAATTACAACGTACGAGGCGGTAATTACGATGAAAATCTGGTGTACGTCAATGGTTTTTTGATTTACCGACCTTTTCTTACTCGTTCTGGACAACAAGAGGGTATGAGCTTCGTAAATACGGCCTTGGTCGATCAAATCTCCTTTTCAGCCGGTGGTTTTGATGCTCGATATGGGGACAAACTAAGTTCTGTATTGGACATTGAATACCGAAAACCAACGACCTTTCAAGCTTCTGCTATGGCTTCGTTATTGGGTGTCGAAACGCATGTTGAACAAGCCTTAGGACCACGATTCACCTATTTAATAGGAGCTCGTTACCGAGCCAATGGGTATTTGTTGAATTCACTGCCCGCCAAAGGAGCGTACAATCCTGTTTTTATCGATGGACAGTTTGTTACCAATTATGCGCTGACTGAAAAGTTGAATTGGTCTATTTTGGGTCATTTTTCTTCCAATGACTATCGTTTTGCCCCACAATCCCAGAAAACAGATTTTGGATCTTACAACGAAGCGTATTCATTGAATATTTATTTTGAAGGGCAGGAAAAAACACGTTTTATAACAGCCATGGGTGGAACTTCCTTAAAATGGCAACCCAATAAAAAAACAAATTTGGATTTATATGCGACTGTTTTTCGTTCCGTGGAGCGGGAATACTTTGATATTTTAGGTGAATATTTCTTGAACCAACTCGAAACAGATCCCGCCAAGGCAGATTATGGAGATTCCATTGGAAGCGTTGGGGTAGGTGGGTTTTTAAACCATGCCCGAAACAAATTGAACGCGACGATTTTTAATGTATACCACAATGGATCTCGGAATTTGAAAGAAGGATTCAAGGACGATGAACGCTTGCGCTTTTTCAGCAACCAATTGAATTGGGGGATTAATTTACAGCACGACCAATTTCACGATGTGTTGAGCGAATGGCGCTTGATTGATTCTTCTGGCTACAGCATTCCGCAAGGATTAGACAATACCGTTGGATTAACGGAAACCATAAAAAGCAAATTGGAATTGTCTACCTTCCGAACTACAGGCTTTTTGCAATTGAACAGTCTCTGGTCTAAGAACAAACAAAATTATGTCACCACAACGTTTTCGAGAGAAAAAGATTCCTTAAGTGAGAAGAAAACGCGTCATACCTTTGTGGATACCTTGACGGAATCGGCTTCGCGTTTGGCGCTGAATTCTGGCGTTCGTGTCGGCTACACAAGTATCAATCAAGAATTTTATGTCACACCAAGGGTTTCTCTGACTTACTTTCCGCGCGTTTATATGCGCAGCAATGGGAAATTGACCCGAAGAGATGTTCGCATGCGTTTGGCTTCTGGTTTGTATTACCAACCACCCTTTTATCGTGAGTTCAGAACTTTTGATGGTCAATTGAATACGAATGTGAAATCTCAAAAATCGTTTCACATTGTTGCAGGTACGGATGTGTATGTAAATTTATGGGGAAGACCGATTCCTTTCAAGTTGGGAGCCGATATTTATTACAAATACATGTGGGATGTAAATCCATATGAAATTGACAATGTACGGACGCGTTATTATGCAAACAACGATGCAGTCGCTTATGCATACGGATTGGATTTTCATATGAACGGACAGTTTATCAAAGGAATAGAATCTTATTTTAAGTTCGGTTTACTTTCTACGAAAGAAAATTTAGTGAACGACCATTATACAGACTACTTTAATTCTGCTGGTGAAAAAATCTATTTCGGCTATACCTACAATGATTCGATTGTAGATAGTACGGTTGTCAATCCCGGTTACATTCGCCGACCAACTGATCAATTGTTCACGTTTGGTGCTTTGATCCAAGATCAAATGCCGGGTTATGAAAGTTTTTCAGTACAAATGGGCCTTCAATTTGGAACCAATTTGCCATATGGTCCGCCGGATCACAACCGCTACAAAGATACCTTGAAATTGAAATCCTATTTCCGTGTCGACATTGGTTTTTCATATGATTTCTTGTACAAAAAGAAAATGAAAATCAGTACACGTGAAAACTTTTGGACGAAGAATTTTGACGATGCCATACTTTCATTCGAGGTGTTTAATTTGCTTGGAATCAACAATGTATTGTCCAAACAATGGATCCAAGCGACGGATGGTGGTTATTATGCCATTCCGAATAACTTAACGCAGCGACGATTCAACTTGAAGTTGATCTTGCGATTGTGATTCAAAAAAACAGCAGTGAACCAACTTCCTGAGCGACTGTTTTTTTCTGAGTACAAAAAACATTCGTAAATTTAGCTCATGAAAAATTTTTACCTTCTTTCATTCTTGGTGTTGATACCTGCTTTCGGTTTTTCCCAAGTCAAAATGTCCAACATTCACAAAAATCAATGGCAAGAAATTCAATCGGTTTATAAATCTGGTGGATCAAAAGGCTTGGAAAAATTGAACGTGGAATACCCATTGAATTTAATCCAAGGCCAATGGATGCTTTCTGTTTTGGCTAAAGTTGAAAGCGGAGTCGATTTGCAAGCGTTTTCTGCGGCTGGTATTTTGGTAGGAAGTAAAATCAATAACATTGTTAGTTTCAAAATCCCTGTGAATAAAATGGCGGAATTTTTAACTTTTGACGGATTGAACTACGTTGAAATTGCACAGAAAGTACAACCTTCTTTAAACAAAGTGATACCTGATATACGCGCAGACAGTGTGCACCAAGGGTACAACTTACCTGAAAAATACACCGGAAAAGATGTGTTGATTGGTGTCTGCGATTGGGGATTTGATTATACGCATCCGATGTACTACGATACAGCCATGACTCAAACGCGCATTTTGGCTGCTTGGGATCAATACAAAACTTCTGGACCAGCGCCAGCAGGATTTACCTATGGAACAGAATATTCTACGATTCCAACTTTGTTGGCAGCAGGTTCGGATACGGCCAATATCTATAGTTATGCCTATCATGGCGGACATTGCGCTGGAATTGCCGGAGGCGGAGGAGCGGGAACGCCATTTTTAGGCGTTGCGTTTGAAGCTCAGTTTTTATTCGCCACTTTTTTAATTGATGCCGGTGCGGTGTTGGATGCCTACCAGTGGATGCAAAACAAAGCCATCGCGGAAGGAAAACGTTTGGTCATCAACCAAAGTTGGGGTTTGCACCACATCGGTAATTTGGATGGTACTTCATTGTTGAGTCAAGCCATTGACAACTATTCGGCTCAAGGCGTAGTTTTTGTTACTTCTGGCGGAAACAATGGTGATGTGAATTTCCATTTAGAAAAACAGTTTTCAAGCGATACTCTTCAAACCAAGGTCGATTTTTATTCCTATTCCGCTAACCCAAACATGTGGGGACAATCGATTTCTGTTTGGGGCGAAGCGGGCAATGATTTCTCTTTAGCATTGAATATCACCAATAGTTCCAATGTTTCTTTGGCAACAACGCCGTTTTTCAGTTCATTGACTACATTGTCTACGGTTGAGGATACCATCATCATTGGAACTGATACCTTATTCTACAAACTGGAAATGGAAGCAGCCAATCCTCAAAATGGGAGACCGCATGCGCGTTTTCGGGTGAAAAATAAAAATACTTCTTTGCGCATCAATTTAGTGGCAACAGCGGCAGCAGGAACCGTTCATTTTTGGAATGTTACGGAACTTACAACCGATGTAGGGAATTGGGGAATGCCTTTTTCAGCTGTGGGAGCAGGCACCGTGGCCGGAAACAAAGATTACGGAATTGGCGAGCCAGCTTGTACCAATAGCACCATTGCCGTGGCGGCGTATTCGTCTTCGTACTATTCAGGTTCAACGTTATTGGGAGGTCAAATTGCGAATTTTTCAAGCTTCGGACCAACACTAGATGGACGTGTGAAACCAGACATTTCCGCACCTGGTGTAAGCGTTGGTTCAGCCGTGTCACATTTTACCGACAATCCTTTTACCGCAGCGACAAGTATTGTTTTCAACGGAACCACCTACAAGTTCACGAAAATTTCGGGCACGTCCATGTCGGGTCCAGCCGTTACGGGAGTAGTTGCCTTGATTTTGGATGCGAACCCAACTTTGTCGGCCAATCAGGTGAAAGAAATCATCAAGACCACCGCTCGAACAGATGACAAAACAGGTATTATTCCTGCGGGCGGAAGTTTGCGTTGGGGTGCAGGAAAAGTGAATGCGTATGCAGCCGTTCAGTTGGCTTTGAATACGGTGGAATTGAAAGAAAATGAAAAAGAAAATTACATCATTTATCCCAATCCAGCGCAAGGCACGTTGTACCTTCAAGGAAATTTAAACGGTAATGAAACATACGAAATTGTCGATTTTCAGGGGAAATTGGTAGATTCAGGAAACATAACTTCCACAACGGTCAACATTGAAAATTTACACCCAGGTGTTTATATTTTCCGATTGAAATCAAGTGAATCTGTTCATGTTTTGAAATTTCTTGTTGTATAGACCTGATTAAAAATAGTAACTGTACAGAGTTAACTTTCACCTTCTTGAAACCACATTCTGATTGAAACCGCAGACTGAGCGTAGTCGAAGTCTACGGTTTCCCCTTAAAAACCATTTTCTTCGTAACACCCACCGAAATGGTTTTCGAATTAAAGGTATCTAAACCTTTAAAAATATACGACGCATTCACAAATGTGCCCCAATTGTTTTTGAGGTTGTAAAAAATCACTCCACCAATTTTTTGGTAATCAACTGTCAGGGTCCGGAAATCCACACCACTTGGATAGGTATTTGTTCCTAACCCTTGTTGGTTTTCATACCAAAAATCCAAGTACAATTTTTTGTAGGTGTACATTAGTTTGGACGAAAAAGTAAAGGAAGAAGGAACTGGATTGAGCGCATAATGGTACGCACCTTGAATTTGCCAATAAAACCCAGCAGGTAGGGTAGTTTGCAAAACCAAATGACCGTGAAATTGCGTAGCGCGTTGTCCAATAGCCGTTAACGCTTGTGTTTCATATTTTGAAAGAGGGGCAGATGCTCCGATTGCTGTAAGAAAACTCAGTTTTTGGTTTTTTATGCCTAGTTCTGCAAATTTGTATTTACCATAAACGGCTCCATCTTGAAATTTACCACTCAAATTGGGAATGGTAGCGATGAGGTCAATTTTTTCTGTAATTCCGTATTCTCCAAACAAATTCGCAATGACAAAATCTCGACTAAAATTGAGATTTCCTGAATTTCCAAAATAGTTATCAGCTGTTTGATAAGAACCTGAAAGCGCCAAGTCAAGGGTGTTTTTTCCTTTCAGAAAACCGTCAATAGCACTTTGAGAAAAACTTTGAAAAGTTAAAAAGGTACATGTTAAAAAAAGGATATTTTTCATATTGTCTTGTGAGTAAAGAGTAAATTCCTCACGAAAGATAGTGTATTTTGTAAAACATGACAAAAATCATGATTGTGTGACGGAAAGTCTTGGTGTAAAATATTAAATTTGTTTACTTTATGATACTCGTCGAATCGGATACATTGTTAGCTTATGGTGCTATTAATCAGAAGGTTTCTAAAAATGAAATGATTTTTTTAGAAGGATCTGAACCGCATTATTTTTTTCAAGTTTTGGAAGGAGAAGTGAAAATGATTTCCTTAAATCAAGACGGAAAAGAACTAATTCAGGGAATTTTCAAATCTGGCCAGTGTTTTGGCGAGCCACCTTTGTTCGTTGATAAACCTTATCCAAGTTCTGCGGTTGCGATTGTCGATTCCATCATATTAAAGATGTCAAAAAAAAACCTATTGGCATTGCTCGATGACAAGCCTTCTATTGCCATTAAATTGTTGGAAATATTTGCATTAAGAATTTACAACAAAGCACTTTCTGCACAAATATTAAGCAACAACAATCCAGAAGAGAAAATTCTAGGATTTTTAAACATGGTAAAAGGGGATATGGGAGTCGAAAATCAAACAAAAATCCCATATACCCGCCAACAAATTGCGGATAGTACGGGTTTATGTGTCGAAACCGTTATACGCACTTTGCTTAAGTTGAATAACGAACACAAAGTGGAGATTAAACATCATAAAATCTATTATTAAGAGGTGAAATTATTTCTAGGTATAAATTGGGTAAAAGTGTCCCTCATTAACTTTGCAATTGTTGCTTTTTTAGGTGTTTTGATGCGCTTTAAAATTGCCTTTTCGCTACCATGGCTGGATCAAAAAAACTTGCAGCATGCGCATTCTCACTTTGCATTTTCAGGTTGGGTGACTTTAGCTTTGATGGTTTTTTTGGTAAGAATTATTCAGGATACACTTTCGGACAAAAAAGCAAAGCAATTCCATGTGATTTTTATCCTATCATTGCTCACCGCTTATGGAAGTTTGTTTTCTTTTTCCGCCCAAGGATATGGCCCGGTTTCTATTGTATTATCAGTATTGACCATTGTTTTTTCCTTTTCTTTTGTGATTTTGTATTTCAAAGAAATTGTAAAAAGAAAAGACTTATATGCCCGAAATTGGTTGATTGCAGCTTTGTTTTTCGCCTTTATTTCATCATTTGGAACGTTTTATTTAAGTTTCATGATGGCAACAAAAACGGTTGAACAACATGCCTATTTGAGTTCGGTGTATTGGTATTTGCATTTTCAATACAACGGTTGGTTCTTTTTTGCTTGTATGGGTTTGTTTGTTCATTATTTGCAGCAAAAGAATTTATTGCCAAAATCCATTCATACAGTTTTTTGGATGTTTGCGCTCTCTTGTCTACCTGCTTATGGCTTGTCCATTCTTTGGTTGGATTTGCCGTTTCCATTGTATTTGATTATCTGCTTTGCTGCTTTTGTTCAATTGTTTGCCGTTGTCCTGTTTTTGTATCATTTTCTTAAAATGAAGGCTCCTTCTCTTTTGGATTGGAATCCTGTTTTGAAATTTTTGTTTCTCTTTATTGGCTTTGCGTTGACGTTAAAAATCTTGTTGCAATTGGGTTCAACAATACCCGCTGTTGCCAAATTTGCGTTTGGTTTTCGTCCTATCGTAATTGCGTATTTGCATTTGGTTTTGCTTGCTTTTACAAGTTTGTTTCTGGTGGCTTATCTGTTTCTTCAAAATTGGATGGTTTACAATTCTACGTCAAAAAAAGGAGTTTTACTTTTGGCCATTGGTATTCTATTTAACGAAATTGTGTTAGCTGTTCAAGGAATTGCGTCTCTCAGTTATACTACAGTTCCATTCGTAAATCAAGTATTGTTTGCAATTTCTGTCCTTCTATTTTTAAGTCTCATTGTTTTGAATAGATGTAAGTTTTCAAAATCGTGAATTATTCTCAATACTATGACTATGGTCATAAAAAGAAGGATTGATTTGTTCAGATATTGTGCTAAAATTCTAGATTATGAAAAAAGTACTTTATCTTTTTGCCATGGCATCATTTTTGGCAATAACATCTTGCGGTGGTGCCAATGAAACAGAAGTTTCAGAAGAAAATCAAGAGGCAACAGAAGTTGGACAAGGTCAATCAGGAGTGAATGACGACACATCGAATCCGAACATAGTTCAGGTTGCTGCAGGAAGCAAAGATCACACAACTTTAGTCACGGCAGTTCAAGAGGCTGGTTTGGTTGATGCCTTGAGTAACGCCGGACCTTTCACTGTTTTTGCGCCTACAAATGCAGCATTTGATAAGTTGCCAACAGGAACTGTAGAAGGTTTGTTGAAACCTGATAAAAAAGGAGATTTGGAGAATATTCTTGGTTACCACACGTATGTTGGTGTTTTGAAAACAGAATATATGCAAGATGGACAAGCCTTTGATATGGTATATGGTGGAAAAGTGACGATTACAAAAAAAGGCGATAAAACGTTTGTAAACGGCTCTGAAATTGTTGCTTCCATCCTTACTTCTAACGGCATCATTCACGTTATTGGTGATGTTTTACTTCCAAAATAATTCCCAGACTATTTGTTGAAAAAGAGCTAAGGCGATGAGAAATCATCGCCTTTTTGATGTCTAAAACCATTTTCTATTCAAAGTTGGTATTCTTAGTGATTATTTTTTTAGAGTTTAATTTATCCTTTGCAGAATCAACTAAATAATAAACCATAGGAACTAAAAACACCGTCAAAATCAAGGAAGAAAGTAAGCCACCTATGATAACCCAAGCAAGTCCATTTTTCCATTCTGCAGCTGTACCTGTTGCCATTGCAATGGGAAGCATACCTACAACCATTGAAAGCGTTGTCATAAGAATGGGTCGCATTCGGCCTTTTCCGGCGATGATTAATGCTTCTTTAAAATGGATTCCTTCTGCTTTTAATTGATTGGTAAAATCCACAATTAGAATAGCGTTTTTTACCACTAAGCCCATTAGCATAATTAAACCCAATAAGGCGAATAAACTCAGATTGCTTAACGACAAATTCAATGCGAAAAACGCCCCAATTGCTGCAACTGGGATAGAAAACAACACTACAAATGGATAAACAAAACTGTCATACAGTGCTACCATAATCAGGTAAATCAGCAAAAACGAAATGAGTAAAACAGAACCTAATGCTCCAAAACTATCATTCTGTCTTTTGATGTCGCTTCCCCAAGTCATTTGTATTCCGTTTGGCAAAGGATTTTCTTTTAGATAAGCTACTACATCGTCTGCTACAGTTCCTGATGGTCTGCCTAATGCGTCTGCTGTCAAAGTAACAGCTGGTTGTCGGTCTTTTCGTTCTAATAACGATGGAGAATTGTCTTGCTCTACGCTTGCAAATTGTGAAACGTCAACTGGTATTCCCATTGGGTTAATGATAGAAAGTTGTTGAACATCTTCAAAGTTTTGTCGGCTAAATTCATCTAACCAAATTCGGACAGGATACTCTGTTCCGTTTTCGGTTAAGGTTGCATCATCATTTCCTGTAAAGGCAGTTCTTAAGTTCAATCCAACATAAGCGGTTGTTAAGCCTAACCGTTGCATTTTATCTTTGTCGGGAATTATTTTATATTCAGGACTACCTGCTTCAACGGATAAGCGAACATTATCCGCACCGGGAATTTTTTCTATTACCGTTTTCAATCCATCACCTGTTTTCATCACCAAATCCAAATTGCTACCGCTGAACGTAATTTCAATGGGAGCTGAACGTGGAATTAAGCCCAAAGCCGCCATTGAATAATTGATACTTGGAAATTTTGACTTTAGTTCTTCCCGAAGATTTTTCATAAATGTTTCAGTTGGCAAATTTTGCAGTTCCTTTTTAGATTTTAATTGAATCGTAAATTCAGTTTTATTTGCAGCACCTACACCCAAACTTCCAATGCCTGTACTTGGCCCGCCAATATTGCTGAATACGGTTGCCACCTCGGTTTGATGAAGAATATAGTTTTCTATTTTTTGAGCAATTAAGTTGTTTTGTTGAATGGAAGTTGATTTATCAAACTCTAAAGCCATTCTAAATTTGCCTTGGTCACCTGTTGATATTAATTCTTTACCAATAATGCCTTGTTTCATAATACCTAAAGTCATTGCAAAAAGTACAATAACGATACCCGTAAAAGCTAATTTATGGCTCAAAACCCATTCTAATCTGCGACCATACCAATCATTGAAGTTTTCTAATTGAACTTCAAACCATAGCAAAAAGCGATTGAAAAAATTGGTAGGTTGTAAGTCCTCTTTTTTGCCAATACGAGAAGCCATCCAAGGCGTTAAAGTAAAACCAACCAATAAACTGGTGAGCGTTGAAGTTACTACCACAACCGAAAACTGTTTGAGCATATCAGCAACAAACACTTGAAGAAAAAGAATAGGCAAGAAAACCACAACGTCAACTAAGGTGATGGATAGTGCAGCAAAGCCAATTTCCATTCTGCCATCCATTGCAGCAGTTCGTTTGTCTTTTCCTTTATCTAAGTGCTTTTGAATGTTTTCTAAAACTACGGTAGCATCATCTACCAAAATACCAATGAT